>ERZ1049444.2063-NODE-2063-length-13849-cov-5.124909_pt1 | contig 13849 bp, 8 predicted proteins | sample MGYA00383101_ERZ1049444 | MGnify/ENA primary metagenome ERZ1049444 (study PRJEB29581, sample SAMEA5548371) | metagenome | biome: marine; feature: coastal; material: water | depth 50 m | study: Short-term variability in the microbial, nano- and picoplankton...
GTAAATCAGGTGCATCTGGGCGTGTTCAATACCGCCGCAGTAAAAATCAACCATCATCCACTGGTCTGCTAGAGACTTGTCAAAACAAAGTTCATCGTTGAGCGCATCGGTATAGCGCAGAAAGTACCACGACGAATCCATGAATGTGTCCATCGTATCCGTCTCTCTGCGAGCCTGAATTCCACAGGTTGGGCACGGGGCATGAATGAACGATTCTGATGTTTCAAGGGGGTTGCCCTGACCGAAAACAACGTCCCGTGGAAGTTCGACTGGAAGGTCTTGTTCCGGTACGGGAACGGCGCCACAGGCATCACAGTGGATGATTGGAATCGGAGTTCCCCAGTATCGCTGTCGGGAAACCAACCACGGGCGTATTTTCCAGTTAACCCGGCGCAGACCCAAGTTCTTGGCTTCGAGTGCTTCGCATATTGCATCACGAGCATCTTGGCCGTACAAACCATCAAAGCCCTCTAATGCGGAGTTGACCATCCACCCGTCTTCGACTTCAGCTGCGTCCACTGGAGCATCTGCATCTCCACCTTCCTTCATCACCAAGACCCGCTTGATTGGGATTTCAAATATTTTTGCAAAATCAAAGTCGCGTTCATCGTGACCGGGAACAGCCATGACGGCGCCTGTTCCATAAGTCGCTATGACAAAATTTCCGAACCAAATTGGAACCTCTTCTCCAGTCAAAGGATGGATTGCAAATCGGCCAGAAAAGACTCCTTTCTTTTTGTTCATGTTCTTAATTCGGTCAAATTCAGACATGTTGACGACTTCATCGTGAAGAATCTTCCATTCCGCTTCATGTTCACTCCCTTCAACGAGTTGCTGTGAGAGCGGGTGTTCGGGTGCAAGAGTAACAAAAGTTGCTCCGAAAAGGGTGTCTGGGCGTGTGGTATACACTTCGAAGGTCAAATCGGAATCAGCCACTTGGAACGTGATGTCTGCACCTTCTGAGCGGCCCAGCCAGTCTCGTTGAAGGGACTTCACGTGGTCTGGAAATTTGATGGAATCCAAACCGTCATGCAATTCTTGTGCATAGGAAGGCGAGTCAATGAACCATTGGCTCATTCCTTTTTGCTCAACGGGACCGTTGCATCGCCAGCATCGTCCGGCTTTGACCTGCTCGTTAGCGAGGACCGTATTGCAAGATTCACACCAATTTACCGGTGCAAATTCTTGCTTTGCTAGGCCGCTTTCAAAGAATTTTGTGAAGAACCATTGGTTCCACTTGTAATAACGTGGGTCGTGGCTCTTCAGGGTGCGACTCCAGTCGTAGGAGAATCCCATTCGCTTAATCTGCTGCGTGATGGACGCCATGTTTCGCTCGGTGATATCATGCGGATGTCCTCCTTCTGACATTGCCGCATTCTCTGCTGGCATCCCGAAAGAATCGAAACCCATTGGATAGAGTACCTCAAAGCCCATCATTCGCTTGTAACGGGCTACGGCATCGCCTATTGAGTAATTTCTCACGTGCCCCATGTGCATTTTACCAGAGGGGTACGGATACATTTCAAGAGAATAAAATTTGGGCTTTGTTCCGGTGAGATTCGCCTTAAACAAGTCTGCATCGGCCCATTTCTTCTGCCAGGAGACTTCGTCCACGGGAGGCATTTCACTTGACATACGTGTTCACCGTCCACTGGACGATTTTGGCCAGCCGCCTTCACGCTATCAATTCCCCGCTCCTTAGAAGCGAAAAGAATGGATTCATACTGAGTCCCTCAAATGCGAATGCATTGAGTTAATCCTGTGAGAAATCGGTATTGGTTTCCAACAGGAAGATTGCTTCTCGAGTGAGTTTGTATCGGTTTTTGACTCCCATCTTTCGGCGTTCAACCAAACCGTATTTTTGCAGAGTTCGGAGATGGTGGGATATCAATTGCTGGCTTTTCTCTAGCCGTTTGGCGAGTTCCGCCTGGGTTGGGAATCCTCCTAGTTGTCCGTCTTCATCCAAAAGGCTGAGGATTTTTCCTTGCAGACTGTTTGGATCCGGCGAGAGTGGAGGGACAGGGAGGTCATCGTCAATCATGTTCGGGTGGAGTTGGTTGGTAAAGGGATAAAATCGTACAAGCCGGCCATCCTTTTTCCTCCAAACGTTTTCTTCTGCCTCAAGGATTCGAAGATGATGGGTGATTTGGCCGTTGCTCATATCCAGTGCCGCCATAAGCGCACGGAAATGACACCCTGGATTGGCCGTTAGGTATCCCATCAGCCGTCCTCGTTGGTACCTTCCATCTGTGGTTTCGTGAGTTTTACCGAGCAAGCCGAGGAACCAAAGGCCCGCAAGGGTTGAAGGTATGCGTAGACTTTCATTTGAAGCAGCCACGACAAAGACCAACGAAAGAATGGAAGTTGTCGCTACCACGCTCAAAGCGGTGACCACTGGGGTGGGAGTTGTTGTTGAAGCGGGAACAATCGGTTTTGTTTCTTGAGACGCCTCCTCAGCATTGGACTGAGGGGTTTGTTCCATCACAACTTCAACTATACCGACTGAAGGGGCATTAAAGTCCGCACACGATGGAGAAGAGGGTTCGGTGAGGACAAGATAGATCCCTTGCACTTCAGAAGTTGGCTGCCATGATCCCAGTCCTCGTGCATGAGCTAAGAGATATTGTTCATCGTTGGCCGTCAAAACCCAGCATGTGCCTTGTTCGGTGAGGATGCCGCTCCAGGTCCCGGTTAATTCGAAGGTCTCACTCAACTCTACTTCGCCCTGTGCATCCAGTGAATCGTCCGTCATCGGCCAAGCAAACTCAACGCTGTGTACGAGACGAGGAGAACTCTCAATGGCGAGTTCTAGAGTATACATCCCATCCAAAAGTATGGGTATTCCGTCTTGAACCATGGCCACGGGAACGGTTGAGAACGGTGTGTTATCGGAGCCTGAGGTTAACAGAAGTTTTCGCCCCGAATAATCGTTGCAAAGGGTTTGAAGCTCATGTGCAATATCTTGGTTTTGGTCGTAAAAAGTAAGGGTGTACGTGCACGGGCTGACCATTCGCAAATACAGATCCTCGTCATCATTTTGTACGCTCAAGGTAACATCAATCGATGTATCGTCGTTGGTTGTAATCGTTGGGATAAGAGTTTGGTCGGAGCTTGTTGCACAGGGGTTTGCTACCATGTCGGTGTAGTGAATTACTGTACTCGTACTCAGTGCATATTGTGGCACCTCAACAACCACGGTGAAGGTTCCAGGTGACACAAGACATCCGTTTGATTTGAAGAAGCCCCATTGAGGCAAAGGAAAGTTGAGTTGGCTGTCGGATGCAAGTTCCATTTCCAAATCAATTTCCATGCACGGGTTTTCAATCCGGCTGTCAAAGACGACCGTTCCGAAGTCATCAACAACCCACATTTCAGCCTTACAGGTAGAGGTGAATTCCAATGTTTGGTCGACACCGGTGGCACTGGTCATGTCAAGTGACATTGCAAGGACCTCACCGTGGGAATAGTCATCGAGTACACGTCCTTCTCGGTCGATGGAAAGAATCGCATCTAGACTTTGAACAGGGACTTCGTTCCATGAAACCGTGGTTGAGTATTGAAATTCCCCGCCAGGGGTCGTGAGGGTCAAATTGGATTCGGATTGGGGTTCGACCAGCACGTTTCCGACGAACAACTGCTCCCCGGGCATGAGGAGGTCAACACCGGCAAAGCATTCCATTCCAATTGAGCGAAGAGTTCCGATTTCAACTTCCATAAAACAGGGGGCCACGGTTGAGAGGTCAATGCTCTGAGCGGTGGGGTTGTTGGCGTTCACTGAGAAAAGGGAAGGGCCTGTTGAATCGGTGGTGCGGTGGTTCTTGGTTACCGTGAATACGATGTCTTCAGGAAGAGCGACCGGCGTTTGAATTCGGACGTCTTGTGTGGCGTTCAATCCAGTTGAAGGGTGGTATGCTTCGACGGTGTAAAAGCCGCTTGGAAGCCATTGGTTTTGTTCGTTTTTCATGTCCCATTCCAAGGTATTCATGGCTTTGGTTTCTCCAGCAAAGAGGTCAATTCCTCGGGAAAGTCCCCTGCATGCAATACCGCCGTCGTGGACTTGCTCACCGGTCGATGAGTAGACGTTCAGAACAACATCACATGATGGGTCGTTGTCAAAGGAAACTGAAGGTCCCGAGTTGACAAAGGCCGTTGCTACAGATAACGGTTGTTCCGGGCTGTACCATGATTGGTCAACGGGTTCGTTAAGACTCGCTTGAAGGGAAAGGTCGGTTGCGTCCGCCGAAGAAAGGCCAACGAGAAGGGAGGCAAGGAGAAGCCCTACCAAAAGAGATACGCGGCCTGTCGCCCTCTCGCCCATGCGAAGTGAGTGATGCTCATCCCTTGAAAGGTCAGCGGTACATTCCATGCGTAACTCAAAGCACATCGTCAAGGCTGAGCATGGTTGGAATCGCTGCTTCTTGGGCTGCTTCTTGCTGCATTTCGTATCGCTTCCACTCTGGAATTTCTTCGCCCTCCCAGCCCAGTGCACGTGCTTCTGCATAATTCCCTTCTGCAAGGTAATGCTGAACCCATGCTTGCCTGCGTTCTTCTTCTTCACCAAACGCATCTTGAACCAATTGTTCATCTCGCTTTGATTGTACTGCCTTTCGCTTTCCTGCGGTCTTGGCGAGTTGAGCTACAAAGATGAGGGCGAGCAAAAAGACAATCGCTCCACCCATCAATGTCAACGTGTCCAGGTTACCAGAAAGAAGCGATTCAGAATCATCATCGCCATTATTGGTAATGCTCGGATCGCTCTTGATGCCACAGGTGACGACGCTGCGGGCTCCTTCAAAGATTTCAGGGTCCCAGACGCATGGGTCGTTCAAATCGGAGACTCCATCTCCGTCAGAATCTACGCAACCGAAGACATCGATGGTTGATGTTCCCGGCTCTTTTGCGCACTCATCGGGGTGGAATGCAGCGATGGGGGTCGCATTTTCATCACTGCCTACAGGCGTGTAAAATGTGTTGTCTCCGAAGCCATCGCCATCAAAATCGTTCCACTGCGATACTTGAAGAGGGAAGTTGTCGACACGATTGAAACTGCTGAGGTTGTCTCCCCATCCATCTCCGTCAACATCCGACCATTGACTCCCGATGTCGGGGAATGCATCTCCACTTTGGTTTCGAAGAATGAGGAATGCGCCGGGGTTGTCTTGGTCCGCAACTGTCTCGTTAACAAAGGAGTAATTGTCACCGTAGCCATCACCGTCAGTGTCAATGTATTGGGCTGGATCGTTCGGGAAGGCGTCATCAACGTCTGCATAACCATCACCGTCTGCATCCGGACATCCTTGACGGGCCATCTCATACGAACTTCCTGCAACATCTACACAGTCATCACCACTGGGTACGTTGTCGTTATCGCCGTAGCCATCACCGTCGGTATCAGCCCACTGGAAGGGGTCGTCAGGGAAGGCGTCAATTTTGTCTTCGTAGCCGTCAAGGTCAGTATCTGGGCAGCCAAGGGTTAATTCATTGTTTGATTCTCCATACTCGAACGGGCAGACGTCGCCGTCGGTACCGTCAGCATTGTCGCCGTAGCCGTCGCCATCTTCATCGGACCATTGAGTTGCATCATTCCAAAATGCATCGCCGTTGTTTCCGCCAGGGTTGTCGCCGTAGCCATCACCGTCGCTGTCCTTCCATTGACTGGTGTCGTCAGGGAAAATGTCTGCATTGGTTCCGTTCGGGTTGTCACCGCGGTTATCTCCATCACGGTCAGCCCACTGAGTTGCGTCATCGGGGAAAGGGTCCCCAGCATTGGAATAACCATCGCCATCACGGTCAGGACAACCTATTCGGTCAATCGTTGAGGTGCCGGGGTCAGATGGGCATTCGTCCGAATTGTTTCCGGTTGCATTGCTGCCATATCCATCGTTGTCTTCGTCACACCACTGGGTGATATCGTTTGGAAATGCGTCTGCGCCATAACAATCAGATTTAGCAGGCCATCCCGGAGTTGGGTCTGAATATCCATCTCCATCGGTGTCGGCACAGCCAAGGCGGTCGTAGATCGAGTCGCCCCAATTGTACGGGCAGCCGTCGGGACGGTCACTGTTTGGATTGTCTCCGACCCAGTCGCCATCGCTGTCGAGGTATTGGCTTCGGTCAAGTGGGAATGCATCCACCTGGTTGGCGGTTTGAAGCAAGAGTCCCGGCCAGAAACTCGGGCGTTGCGTTTCCCATGAAATGTTATCGTAATTGTCTCCGTATCCATCGCCGTCCGTATCGTTCCATTGCGTGGCTTCGTTCGGGAATGCGTCTCCAGACTGATTGAGGTGTATTTGGTATTCATCAAGGTCAAAGTAGTAATTATCGCCGTATCCGTCGTTGTCGCCATCGGCCCACTGCTTGACATCTGCCGGTGCCCAGTCGCCTGCATCGGACCAACCATCACCGTCACCATCTGGGCAGCCAAAGCGATCTTGGTTTGATGTTCCAAAAATGATCGGGCAAGTGTCAGGTTCATTTGCAGGCGTAGGGTTATCGCCGTATCCATCGTTGTCTGTATCGTTCCATTGGGTTCCATCGTTTGGGAAAGCGTCGACAACACCGTCACCTTGGTCAGTGGTATTGTATCCATCGTTATCCGCATCAATGTCTGCAAACCAATAGTAGACTCCTTCATCGTTTCGAGAATGAGTGGTTACGATGTCTGTTCCATCGCTTGACCAACTCAAACCGGAGACTGAACCACAATTGTTACCTCCGCCCGAACTGGTACATCCGCCTGGGCGTGGTGCACTGAACGTGTCGATTAACAGTCCGACATCGCTGGAGAAAACCTTGATTGATGCTCCATCGCCTTGGTAGTAGGAGTGGCCGTTAGCAACTTGTCGGCTGTCAGGAGAAAAGTCTGCGGAAAGGCAAGAGGTCGTGGTGCTTTTCTGCCAGATGCGAGACCATGATGCTCCGGTGTATTCGTACATGTCAAAACTCGCACCTGAGCCTTCCCAGCCGCCGCACATTGAGATGAAATTACCGTCAGGCGACCAATCGATATCATTGATGGAACCTGGTGGGTCGGTGATGGAATGGACTGTGGCTCTTGAGGTGATGTTGACGATGTAGTAGTCGCCGTTTCCAGCCATTGCAAGCAACTCTCCATCAGGTGAAAAGGAGGATGCATAGAACCGGTCTTCACCGTTTGGATTCATTCCGTTTCCAGCTTGTGTTCCATCCACTACTTTGATGAGTTTGACCTGGCCGTTTGTGCCACCGTTGCCCGAGCGGCCAATCGAGACCGCAACGAGACTGCTGTCTGGTGAGAATTCAACATCGTAGACTTCATCGCCACCACCGACGTCCACGCTGATTCCGCCGTGAACTGAAGTGAAGTTTGAATCGTAGTAGATGTCGATGGTATCGTCATCCAATCCAACGGCGATGTAGAGGCCATCGGGCGAGTAGGACACCGAGGTGATTTCCCCTCCGGACGAGTGCGCTGCAACCGAACGGACGTTGGTCCAAGTGCTTGAGTTCCACTTGCGAAGGTTGCCGTTTTCGTCACCTGTGACAATGAACTCTCCTGTTGGGTCGTGGTCTACGTCGTTGTAATCATCGCTCGAAGAAGTTGTAAACTCATTTTGGTAATTTGGATTGTCGGTCGTCCAGCCGTCGTTAATATCCGAGGAGCCATCTCCGTCGTAGTCTGGGCAACCATCCCTGTCAACCGAAGAAGTCCCGTATGAAAACGGGCAGTCGTCGACGGTATTCTCGTAGCCGTCTCCGTCCGAGTCTGCTGCAAAAGCCATTGGTGCGAACAAGGAAGTTACGAAGAATAGAGTAAGAAAAAGCGCCCGATTTTTCGTTGGAAAGGTGTCGGTCCAATTGGGAGCCATGGTTGTGGGATTAATTTCAACATAAAGGATTTGTTGTACTTGTGTTCAAACAACAACCTGCAGAAAAACGCACAAAGTCTTGAACATGGGGTCGCCCACCCACATTCATGGGCGGAGACATTCCAAAGGTCAATGTTGCTGCCCAAGACCGCGTACTGTTGCACCTGTTGAATCAGCATCATTGGGCAGACCGGTATGTTGTACCTCAAACCATGACGCGCCCCGGGATTGCTGAAGCGTGTGCTCAACATCCTCCAAACGTGAGCAGAACCATGCGTAATTTACTCAAAGATGGAATGGTTGAGGAACATACTCGCTCCATTCAAGGCGAAGAGCGAAGGCAAAAAACGTGGCAGTTGACCGAAGACGGGAAAGTATTCGGAGAAGAGCGGCATGATATCTTGAACCAAACAAAGATACTCATTCGAAATGTTGACGGGGAACTTCTGGAGCTCAGAGCGGAAGAAGCAGGTTCCCACCTTCAAACCGAACTCACGCTCCTTCAGATCCTCCTCCACGCTCAACACGAAGGCGTGCTGACCTACGGCGACATACGGTTTGGAAACATCCGTCGGTCGGAGGACGATGTGTTTCCATCACCCGGGCGGTTGATGCCGCTGGTTGGCGTTCACGCAACCTACGCCACCTCTCCGCCTGTGACGCGCCCCGTTTACGGTCGTGACAGTGAATTGGAATCATTGCATACTTGGTTCGACGACAGACGGCCATGCATGGTCGTTCATGGCATTGCGGGAATTGGGAAATCAACCCTTGTAGCACACTGGCTTGAACAACACATGGAACAACATCAGAATCTCTCAGTATGCTGGTATCCTTGTCAACCATGGGACCAAGCCCTAGGGCTTGCAACAAGCTTGCTCCATCGATTTGGGATTGATGAATCGCATGACCCTTACCGCCTCATCGAAACCTTACCCCTCACACCGGGGGCGGAAATGGACGTTGATGCTTGGCGTCGTCGACTGCTTGCTTACTTAACAGACGCAAGCACGATTCGGGAGCGGTTCAAGGACAGAGTTGGAGGACCACCGCCGTACTGGCTCATCGTTTTGGATGACATTCACCATGTCTCCAAAGAGGCCAACCATCTGCTTGGGGCGTTGCTTCAAATCGCGCAAAAAGCCCCGCTCCGAATGGTATTCATCTCGCGGACGACGTTGGATGTGTACGACCGGCGCGACGTTCATATCCGAGATAACGTGCGTGAATTACCGCTTTCTGGCCTTTCACTTGAGGCGACTGAAGCGTGGATTTCGGCACTGGATGTTGAACACAACACACCTATTCCAGACGTTCATGCTGCCACTGGAGGTCATCCTCTGGCCCTTGAATTGTTGGAGATTTATGGCCAACCAACCCATCGGGATTGGTTGAGGTTCCTTGACGAAGAAATTCTTGCACGCCTGCCTGAAGCAGAACTGGAATTGCTCTCCACACTTGCCGTAGCAGAGTCACCTGTCAAATGGGAATCACTGGCGGAGAGCACCGGTTGGAACGGAGCTCCCCCGGAGAATTTGTTGCAGCATGGATTGCTTCTTGAATTGGAACAGGGCATGTGGCTGCACGAAGCCCTCAAGGAGCGATTGCTGCGCGATGTTGGAGAAAATAAAACCGCTCGAAAGGCTAAACTTCGTTGATCAGAAGTCGTCTGCCGTCATGAGCTCGTCAATCCACTTGAGAAGAGCATTCTTAGGCATGGCGCCGGTTTTTTGTCCGACAATGGTTCCGTTTCGGTACATGAAGAGGGCTGGGATACTTCGTACTCCAAGTCGGCCGGCTGTGGCTGAATTGGAATCTGTGTCCACCTTTGCGATGAGGATGTCTCGCTCTTGAGATACTGCGCCAAGGATTGGGGCAATGGCCTTGCACGGACTGCACCAAGGTGCCCAAAAGTCAACAATGACCCATTCGCTATCATTCACTGCTGCATCATATTCGCTATCGGTAACGTTCCTTACTTCACCCATTCACTCACCAAAACGTCCTTGAGAAGACCCATTATGAGTCTTTGGACTGTTCTTGATGGGCGGTAAGGGAGCAAGCCTCATGAGACACGGCCTCTTGGATTGCACTAAGGGATACCATGATCATTGCACCGAGTGTACTCACGGCCAACTTATCTGCACTTGCTGGAGATTGTCGCGAAGCCATGGATGCAGGTCTTAATTGGCTCCATCTCGACGTCATGGATGGGAACTTCGTCCCCAACCTTACCTTCGGTCCACCGGTCATTCGCTCCTTGCGAAAGGCACTTGGGCCCGATGCGGTTTTTGACGCCCATTTGATGATTGAGAACGCTGAAGATTCGTATCAGCAATACATTGACGCCGGTTGCAATCACCTTTCCATACACGTAGAAGCTGTCACACATTTGCACCGAGCCGTCACAGCCATCCGAGAAGCAGGCGCCACCGTTGGAGTTGTACTCAATCCGGGAACTCCGGTAGAGGCCGCTCTCGAAGTACTGAGCGAACTTGATTTGGTACTCATCATGAGCGTGAATCCAGGATTTGGAGGTCAGTCTTTTATTCCCAGCGTCGAAAAGAAAATCCGAACCCTTTCTGAGGCCATCAAGGTTCAGGTCGCTGCGGGAGGACGTCCCGTCCAAATCCAAGTTGACGGTGGCGTAAAGGCGCACAACATCGCTATGCTCCGAGAATGGGGCGTAACCAACTGCGTCGTAGGTTCGGGCTTGTTCAATCAAAACGCAAACGTGGCGGACAATCTCGCCATCATCCATGAAGCACTGCAATGACGGAGGGGTCAACATCAAGTTGCTTGTCGTGACCTTGCTCTACCCCTTGCCCACAAACGTGAGCAGAGGCGTTTTTGTTGAAGACCATGTCAGACTTCTACGTGCGGCCGGTCACGAAGTCCGTGTCATCAATCCATTGCCGTGGATGCCTAAATTCGCAGAAGCGCGGCGCTCAACGCATGCTGGAGTCGCAAAGGCTCCGCGTACATGGATGCGAAATGAACAGGGTATTTTCGCCCCGCGCTTTTTCGCATTGCCCGAACACCCCTATCCTTCACTAACACGCTGGAACTTGGGTCGGAAAGCCAAGAGCGTTGAGCGCTTTTTGGGAGATTGGCGCCCGGATGCAATCGTATGCCACACCCTTTGGCCTGCAGGTGTTCTTGCCGAACGGTTGGCCGAACGGTGGAACGTTCCTTGGGCGGGGGTGGTTCACGGTTACGACTTCGATGTTGGTTTGCATGACAAAAGTATTGGAAAGCAAGTTCGACGCGCCGTAGCTCATTGCGATGCTCTCGTCTGTGTAACCAAGCGACTCAGTGATGCAGCAGCCAATCTTGAACGCCCACCACGTGAACTACGAACCGTACCTTGTTCAACCGAGATCGGTCGTGATTGGGCTCGGGATTTACGTTCTTGGCGTGGGCGATGGCGCAAGGATTCCTTGGATATTCTCTTTCCAGCTGACCCGCGCCGGCCTGAGAAGCAGCACTTACTTGCCCTCGAAACTGGAGAGGAAATGGAACATCGTGGGTGGGTTGTTGGCGTTACGCACCTCAAACAACAACCGCGTAACATCGTGTATGACCGAATGATGGTGGCTGATGTAACCCTCATCACCTCCAAGAGAGAAGCCGGGCCGTTGGTGGCCAGAGAATCCCTCCTCTGTGGAACCCCTGTTGTCAGTGTCAATGTTGGAGAAGTCGCCACTTATCTGCCCGAAGCATGGGTTTGTGAAGCCACGCCTTCAGCGCTTGCTGATGGAATTGAGGCAGCTCTACGTGACGGATGGACAAAGGAGGCGACGGTCAAGGAAACGCTCGCCTTTGCTTCAAATGAAACGGTCATCCAAGCGTGGAACGCATTGCTTTCCACCCTCGTGGAGCGAACATAAACAACGGCAATCCGAAAACCCACCAATAGGTGTGAGTTACGAAGCCAACAACGGCAAAGGTCGTACATAGAAGCATGAGCAACCAATCGTCTCGTCGCTGAATGACCCGATTTAACGACCCACTCATTGTCCACGAAAACACGAGCAAAAGAGACGCAGTCATACTGCTTGCTACAGCGGCGCCGTAAAGCCGTTGAGATGCATTCGATGGTGCAGCGAGGATGAACAACCCTCCTAGAACTACGGCGACGACCAAGACCAGGATGATGAATTGAGTGAAGCGCCATGAGTTTACCCCCGCCATCACGGCGGTGTAGGTTGGTGTAGCCATCAATGTCATTGCCCATCCAAACAGAAGGACGTAGAACAAGTCTACAGCCGAGGCTCCATACGTGGAATCAAGATATTCTGATGGAAACGCAACAGGAGCAAATACAGCCACCAATAATGCACCACCGTAAAGGCCGAACGGGAGCAACCCAAACGACATATCAAGCGCTTTTTCCATTTCCCGTCGATACTGAAATTCATCACCCCTGGATGCACCGAGTACGGGAAGCAGCGCTGCCCTCATCGCTGCGGGAACAACCAACCCAGCCAGCCAAGCCAGTTGCGCAACATGGAAGACGGCAGCGACCTCGCTTCCTTGACTGCCTGCGATCATGAACTTCTCAATTCGCACAACATATGGGAGAACACCGAGGGTGATTGCAAAAGGCAGGGCTGCATACAAGAGCACCTTGTTGGACACCCACGAAGGATTGAGGCGGCTCCAATCCATTGTGCCTGTGTTTACAGGCGCTCTTCGGATGACCAGTGCGAGTGCAAGGAGCCATCCAACCACTGCCCCAGCAAAGAATACCGCCGTATAGGCAACGACCGACGTGCTCCCCTGAGAGAAGAGCGTCACGTAACCAAGGGCAGTTACCAAACGCTCTACAACTTTCGAAACTGCTTCCAGGCGCGCCTCGCCCAATACCCTCAATCCACTTCGTGGAGCATAAGATGCAACGTGAGCCAGTGCGATCAGTCCGGCAAAGATCAGCACCGATGATGGAGGATTGAGATTGATCCAATTTTGTGGATGAACAACCAGAGCGACAACCACAAAGGGGACACTCATCAGCAATTGCAGACGGTAGATTCTCCAAATTGCTGGTCGGACCAACTCTGGCGCACGGCTACCGTCCCTTGCAAGAAGGGTGGGGAGCCCCAAGTCAATGACAAGAAACAACGATGCAAACAGGTCAATGGCGAGAACCATCCATCCGTAATGCTCAGCAAGCAAGGCGTGAGTGAGAACGATCTGTCCGATGAAGGCAAGAGCAACTGCCACCAGGTCCGCTCCGACAAGCCATCCTGCATCTCGTCCGCTTGATGGGCGACGAGGTGGTGCTGGAGCGCCCATGTTCGCTGCTGGTGTTCGCCGCTTTCAAGCCCTGCGTACATTTTTGCAGTCCGTGGTCATTCCTCTACCCGCCACTCCCAAATGCTGATCTTTCCTTTTTCTCCTTCCGTGCGACCCTTCTGATGAATGAAGGGTGACTTGCGTAACGCACGCTGAAGAATGTGAGCGCGAACTTCGCGCCCTTCTTGTTCGAGTGCTGTGATAATTTCGATGGTCGATGCTGGCCCGTTCAGTCGCAACCAGCCTACAATCCAATTCGCTTGTTCGCGATGAGCGTTGCGCTCTTCGCTCCAACGAGATGGCCGAGCCATGGGTATGTGTCACGCCAAGCGCTGATGAATCTTTGTAGAGTACAAGGGTTCGTTAGAACTCAAGCTGAACGGCCTTCGTCGTACATCTGGCGAAGACTGCCGTCTTGAAGCATCTCCATAGCGATGTCTGACCCGCCAATGAGTTCTCCGTTAACGAAGATTTGAGGCATGGTTGGGAAGTCGGACCAAGCACATACCGACGGTATTGCCGTTGGGTGGCTGAGCACATTGAGTGAGGCGAAATCCTCACCGAGTTGCTGCAGAACTTGTGCGGCACGGTTTGAGAAACCGCATTGTGGCTCATTTGGGTTTCCTTTCATGAACAGTACAATTGAATGTTCATCGACGAGGGCTTGCAATTCTTCAGGTGTCCAGTTCATGTGTCTCAATCCT
>ERZ1049444.2066-NODE-2066-length-13831-cov-5.643728_pt1 | contig 13831 bp, 10 predicted proteins | sample MGYA00383101_ERZ1049444 | MGnify/ENA primary metagenome ERZ1049444 (study PRJEB29581, sample SAMEA5548371) | metagenome | biome: marine; feature: coastal; material: water | depth 50 m | study: Short-term variability in the microbial, nano- and picoplankton...
AGATAGATATGGCACTCGATCATGGGGTGAATTTTGTCGACACGGCGGAAATGTATCCGACCAATCCACTAAGCAAGGAAACGGTCGGAAACACCGAGAAGGTCATTGGCGACTGGATCGAAACCTCAGGACGACGCGCCGATGTGATCCTTGCAACCAAGCATTCAGGCGAAGGTTATATGGGCGTTCGAGACGGCGCACCTATAACTGCCGCAACGATCGCGAAGACGGTTGAGGGGAATCTTCGGCGGCTCAAGACTGACTACATCGATCTGTATCAATTCCACTGGCCCAATCGTGGGTCCTACATGTTCCGCCAAAACTGGACCTATAATCCAACCAGGCAAAACAAGGCCGAGACATTGGCCAATATGGGTGAATGTCTTGAAGAGCTGCAAAAGCTTGTGGATCAAGGTAAAATCCGCGCATTCGGCCTTTCGAACGAAAGTGCTTGGGGGGCAGCACAATGGTTGCGGATATCTGAGGAGCGCGGGCTGCCTCGGGTCGCATCTATCCAGAATGAGTATTCTTTGCTTTGCCGTCTCTATGACACAGACCTCGCTGAGCTTGGACACAATGAAGACGTCGGCTTGATGGCGTTTTCGCCGTTAGCGACCGGATTTCTGACCGGAAAGTACCAAGATGATGCGATGCCAGAAGCATCCCGTATGACATTCGGTGAAAAGATGGGCGGGCGTAATACGCCTCGGGTACGTCCGGCGGCGGGGGCATATCTGGAGATCGCCAAGCGACACGGGATCGAACCCGTGCATATGGCACTGGCGTTTTGCGCATCGCGACCCTTCGTGGCGACGGCCATTTTCGGGGCAACGACCTTGCAACAGTTAGAACATGTCTTGGCGGGACGGGACGTGGTTCTGTCAGATGAGGTATTGGCCGACATTGATCAGGCGCATCGTGCGCACCCTATGCCGTATTGATTTGCGTGGCCCTCAGCCTAATCATATTCTGCCGCTGAGATTATCCAATCACGAACGAGTTTAGCATTGTCCGTTAGGTTTCGTCGTTTTGACCATACGAGGTAGATGCCATTGCCGGTTTTCCATGCCCATTCCTCTTTTGGCACCAGAAGGTTTTGCTTAATCAATGGCCTAACGATGTGATCCCATCCAAATGCAAATCCCTCGTCCGAAATGGCCGCCTGTAGCACCAACGCGTAGTCGTTTAGCCTGAGGCCAGAAACTATGTCTCGGTTATGAATGCCGTGATGTGAGAACCACTGTGTCCAGGTTGGGCGTTCGCGGATTGGCTCCTCTAAGTGTATCAACCGTTCATGCAGTAGATTTGGGACGGTTATCAGGTTTTTAGCGGCGGCCATCACACGTGGACTGGCGACTGGATAAATGATCTCATCGGCCAGTTTCACGACGTTGAATTGCGGCCAGTTGCCATTACCCAACCTTATGCCAAGGCTGATGTTTTCAAAGTCCAAGTCGGGTTCTCGGTCACTGATTTGAAGCCGAAGGTCGATTGATGGATGCTTGTCGTGAAGATCACTTAGGCGGGGCATCATCCAGTGATACGAAAACGCGGACGATGAACTAAGGGTTATATGCTCATCTCGACCCATTTGCCGAACTGCATTGACCGATGCCTCTATGTCATCCAGGGACTTGGAAACATCAGTAAATAAACGATTTCCTGCGGTTGTTAGGTCAACTGTGCGGTGGCCCCGTACAAACAGTTTAACGCCAAGCGCATCCTCAAGCTGGCGGATAGCGGCGCTGACGGATGGTTGCTGCATATTCAACTCAGATGCGGCCTTGGTAAAGGAACCAAGACGAGCAGCGGATTCAAAGATAATGAGGTTCCGCGGAGATTGAATTTGCTTCCAGAAATTTCGCATAGACAGAAGCTATCTTAAACATAGTTTTATTCAAGGGTCACAGGCCAACGAATTGTGATTAGCTTTCAACGACCAGCGCGCTCAGGAGAACCCAAATGGCCCGTAGATCACGATCCAAACGTCGATCAACCCAAGACACGGCCGAGGTTCCACAATCGCCCTATGTCAAACGTGTGCTACCGCATTTTGATCCATTGGATGAAGAGCAGCTTTCAAAGCTAGACGAGCAAGTCGATTGGCTACTCGAAAACATCGGAGTCGCATTCCGTGATGACCCTGTGGCACTTGATATTTGGCGCGATGCAGGCGTTATGCCGGTCGGCGAATTTGGCGATCTCATCAAGGTGGACGCTCAGTTTATACGTGCACTCTGCGCCAAGGCCCCAAGTGAGTTTACCCAGATTGCGCGCAACCCAGAGCGATCGGTCACGATAGGGGGCAACAATCAGGTGTTCGCACCGATCTACGGGGCACCGTTTGTACGCGACCTTAAAGGCGACCGGCGGTACGGGGACATGGAGAGCTTTGAGAAGCTCGTGAAGCTTAACTACATGCATCCGAACCTTCATCACGGCGGGTTTGTAATCTGCGAACCGTGTGACGTTCCTGTCAGCAAACGCCATCTCGATATGTTGTTCACCCATATGACTTGCTCGGACAAGCCGCATCTTGGGGCGATAACCGAAATGAGCCGCGCGCAGGATAGTGTCGATATGGCCGAAATTCTGCATGGCCGTGAGGTGATGGATGAAAACTGCGTGATCATGGGCAACGTGAATACCAACTCTCCGCTGTTGATCGACAAGGTCGTTACCGAAGCGATCCGGACGTATTGTGGTCGCGGGCAAGGGATCGTGGTTGCTCCGTTTATTCTGTCAGGTGCGATGGGGCCGGTGTCGACCGCTGCGTCGGTCGCGCAAGCAATGGCCGAGGCGATGATGGCGTGCGCGTTTTCGCAACTGGTTCGTCCGGGGGCACCGTTTGTTATGGGGAACTTCCTGTCCTCAATGTCTTTGAAGTCTGGCGCGCCGACATTTGGTATGCCTGAGCCGGTGGTTTCAAACTATGTGATCGGCCAAATGGCGCGCCGTTTGGGGATACCGCTTCGCTGTGGAGGTTCCCTAACGGCCTCTAAGATTGAGGACGCTCAGGCCGCCTATGAAAGCGCGGATTCCATGCACTCAACTGCGCTGGCAGGGGCTAATTTTGTTCTTCATTCTGCGGGTTGGTTAGAGGGCGGTCTTTGCACTGGATTTGAAAAGCTTATCATGGATGCTGATCGCCTAGGTGGATATCAAAAGGTGCTGGACCAAGGTTTGTGGACCGAACCAGAAGCGTTTGCGCGGGATGCCTATGAAGAGGTGGCACCTGGAGGGCATTTCCTAGGTTCTGCCCATACGATGCGGCATTATCAGGACGCGTTCTATGAACCCAAACTGAGCGACAGCGAAAACGTTGAAAGCTGGGAAGAGGGCGGTGCAAAGGACATGCGTGAACGTGCGTATGATCGTTGGAACGACATGCTCAAAAATTATGAAAAGCCGCCCATCGACGCCGCGACTGAGGAAGCGCTGACCGCATTTGTAGCCAAACGCAAAGAAGAATTGCCGGACGCTTGGTATTGAACCCAAGGCGAGTTCCGAACGACTGACGAAAAGGATTATCACGATGCCAAACGACAATAGCGGTGCGAATACACTGAACATTCAAAAAGACGAATCCAGTCGCGGCAAACCTTTGCCGTCACATGCCAAGGTTGTCATCGTTGGTGGTGGCGTTGTGGGATGCTCAATCCTGTTTCATTTGGCGAAATTCGGGTGGAAGGACTCGATTCTGCTTGAGCGGGACGAGTTGACGAGTGGCTCTAGCTGGCACGCTGCCGGGCAAATTCACACAATCAGTTCGGACCCGAATATCAGCCGTCTGCAAAGTTATACGATCAGTCTCTACAAAGAGATTGAAGAGCTTTCGGGACATTCTGTGGGTTTGCATCTGACGGGCGGGTTTTATCTAGCCTCCAACAAAACATGGTACGATTATCTAAAGCGGGAACGCTCAAAGGCGCGGTATATGGGGCTGAACCAAGAGTTCATTAGCCCCGAGGAAGTAGCCGAGCGTCACCCGTTGATCGATCCCAAGCACTATTATGCGGCGCTTTGGGACGATCAGGATGGTGACTTGGATCCGTCTGGCACCACCTATGCCTTTGCGAAAGCAGCGCGACATTACGGTGCGCAGTACTACACGCACACACCCGTAACTGGCACGACAATGCGGCCGGATGGGCTGTGGGAGGTCACCACCTCGCGCGGGACGGTCATAGCTGAACACGTTGTGAACTGCGGTGGTCTTTGGGCACGTGAAGTTGGGCATATGGCGGGCATAAACCTGCCCGTGCAACCGATGGAGCATCACTATTTGCTGACCGACCGGATCGAAGCGGTGGCCAATCATGGGTCCCGTCTGCCCGCTGGCATCGACTATGAGGCCAACATCTATTTCCGGCAGGAACGCGATGGAATGTTGCTGGGAACGTATGAACCCAAGGGCACACCTTGGAAGGTTGGCGGTACGCCGTGGAACTTTGGTCACGAACTTTTGCAACCGGACTTGGATCGTATTGCGGACCGTTTGGAAATGTCGTTTGAGCGGATTCCAGCGATTGGCGAAACTGGCATCAAGGACATGATTAACGGCCCATTTACTTTCGGTCCCGACGGCAATCCGATGATCGGTCCGGTTCCGGGCATGCACAACTATTGGTGCGCGGTCGGTGTTATGGCGGGTTTCTGTCAAGGTGGCGGCGTTGGTCTAACGATGGCCGAATGGATGATCGACGGAGAGCCGTCGATAGACGTCTGGGCCATGGACGTCGCGCGTTTTGGCAATTGGGCCTCGCCTGATTGGGGAACGGTCAAATCGACCGAGAACTACGAGCGTCGTTTCGTGATGACCTTCCCGAACGAGACGTTGCCGAAGGGTCGTAAGCAACAGACCACAGCGCTCTATGATCGCTTGGTCGCGAAAGGTGCGCGCATGGGGCAGGCCTTTGGGCTTGAGCATGTGCTGTGGTTCGCTGATGGACCTGAGGATGCGCACGAAGAACCTACGTTTGAGCGCAACCGAAGCCATGACTACGTGGCGCAGGAATGTGCGGCTGTCCGCTCGGCTGTTGGTGGTATTGAGTTGGCCAACTTTGCCAAGCACGTCATCAAAGGCCCAGGAGCGCGCGAATGGCTCAACAAAACCATGGCGGGATATATACCAAAACCGGGGCGAATTACATTGACCCCAATGCTGACGGAAAAGGGTCGCCTGTACGGTGATCTAACCGTCGCATGTCTGGGCGATGAGCACTTCATGCTGTTTGGGTCTGGCACGATGCAGGACGCGCATTCGCGTTTCTTTGCCAAGACCCTGCCAGATACCGTGACCCATGAAAACCAAACTGGCGATTGGCATGGGATGGGGATTTCAGGCCCGAACTCACGCGAGTTGTTGCAGCGCATTACCCGCGATGACGTCAGCGTCGAAGCGTTCAAATTCCGTGACACGCGCGAAACGTATGTCAGTGGGGTGCCGGTTATCTTGAACCGCATCAACTTTTCGGGTGAGCTCGGCTTTGAAATTTATTGCCGCCCTCAGTACTTGATCAAATTGGCCGAAGCGATTGAAGAGGCCGGTGCTGATCTCGGGTATCGCTGGTATGGCAACCGCACCTTGATGTCGCTGCGCCTTGAAAAGGGTTGGGGGGCTTGGGGGCTTGAGTTCCGTCCTGACTTTAACGCCGTTGAATCCGGCATGGACGTCTTCATCAACTGGAAGAAGGGCTTCGTTGGCAAGGCCGCTACTGAGGCTGTCAGAGCCAAGGGCGTTGAGCGCAAACTTGCGACTTTGGTCGTTGATACCGAGATTGATGTGACCTTGGACGAGGCCGTATTGAAGGATGGTGAAGCCGTCGGATACATCACCTCGGGCGGGTACGCGCATCATGCCGGCAAATCCATGGCGATGGCCTATTTAACGGCTGATTGTGCAGTTGCCGGCAGCAAAGTTCAGGTAGAGATTTTAGGCAATATGTATGACGCCGAAGTGCAAGGCGCGCCATTGTATGATCCTGACGGATCGAAGATGCGTTCATAGAACAAACTCGGCCGATCTCCTTGGGTTCGGCCGAGACTGTGTTAGTCTCAGCGGATTCTCTTAGACCACACCAAGGGGGTCCGAATGACGACGCCATTTATCTCTCATCTCACATCTGAGCTGGAAAACCTGAAACAGGTCGGCCTTTATAAGACCGAGCGCATAATTACCTCAAAGCAAGCTGGGACCGTGTCGCTGGCCAGCGGGAAAGAGGTCATTAACCTATGCGCCAACAACTACCTTGGCCTTAGCAACAACCCAGACTTGATTGAGGCTGGCCAACAGGCTTTGGCGCGCTACGGCTACGGAATGTCCTCGGTCCGGTTTATTTGCGGCACTCAGGAAGAGCACACCAAGCTAGAAGCGCGGTTATCCAGCTTCCTCGGGTTTGAAGATACGATCCTTTATTCTAGCTGTTTTGATGCGAATGCCGGTTTGTTCGAGACCCTATTGGGGCCGGAAGACGCCATCATTTCAGACGCCCTAAATCATGCGTCGATCATTGACGGTGTGCGGTTGTGTAAGGCTCAACGCTTTCGATATGCCAATTCGGATATGGGTGATCTTGAAAAGCAACTGCAGGCGGCTGCAGGGTGTCGGTTCAAAATGATTGCTACTGACGGCGTGTTTTCGATGGATGGTTACATCGCAAAGCTCGGGCATATCTGCGATCTGGCGGACAAATACGATGCGATGGTCATGGTCGATGAAAGCCATGCCGTGGGCTTTGTCGGCGCAACTGGTCGCGGTAGCATTGAACATTGCAACGTTATGGGGCGGGTGGACATTGTTACCGGTACCTTAGGAAAAGCGCTTGGCGGTGCATCAGGTGGTTATACCAGCGCGAAAAAAGAGGTTGTCGATTGGCTTCGCCAACGCTCGCGTCCCTACCTGTTTTCGAACACGTTAGCCCCTGTCATCGCGGCAACCTCGATAAAGGTGATCGACATGCTCGAAGCTTCGACCGAGCGGCGCGACAGGTTAATGGACAATGCACTTCATTTTCGCAAGCGTATGGAGGCCGCAGGGTTTGATCTATTGCCCGGTGAGCATCCGATCATTCCAGTGATGCTGCGCGATCCAAAATTGGCGCAGGAAATGGCAGCACGGCTAGATGAAAAGGGCGTTTACGTTGCCCCTTTCAGCTTTCCTGTGGTGCCAAAAGGCCAAGATCGCATTCGCACACAGATGTCGGCAGCGCATAGTTTGGCCGAGCTGGATCAGGCAATAAACGCGTTTATCCAAGTAAGCAAAGACATGGGGATCATCCAATGAGCAACCAAATGAAAGCTCTCGTGAAATCTAAACCCGAAGCTGGGCTTTGGATGGAGCGTGTTCCGGTGCCAGAACCCGGCCCCGAAGACGTGCTGATCAAGGTGCGCAAATCGGCGATTTGCGGCACGGACGTTCATATTTGGAAATGGGATGATTGGTCCGCGAAGACCGTGCCGGTTCCTATGGTGGTCGGTCACGAGTTTTGTGGTGAAATCGTTGATTGTGGTGCTGCGGCGCGCAAATATAACATTGGCCAAAGGGTCTCGGGCGAGGGGCACTTGGTGTGCGGCACTTGCCGGAATTGCAGGGCAGGGCGTGGTCATTTGTGTCGCAATACACTTGGCGTCGGGGTGCATCGCGCCGGGGCTTTTGCCGAGTATCTTTGTATCCCTGAAAGCAACGTCGTTCCCATTCCGGATGATATTCCAGATGAGATCGCCGCCGTGTTCGACCCGTTTGGAAACGCCGTTCACACCGCCCTAAGTTTCGATCTGGTGGGTGAGGATGTGCTTGTAACCGGCGCTGGTCCGATTGGCATCATGGGGGCGTTGGTGGCGCAGAAGGTCGGAGCGCGCAAGGTCGTCATCACGGATATCAGCCCCTATCGAATTGAGCTGGCCAAGCGATTGGGCGTTCAGCACGTTGTAGATGTTTCAAACAATACGTTGCATGACGTCATGGATGATATTGGCATGACCGAGGGCTTTGACGTGGGGCTTGAGATGTCTGGCGCAGCGCCTGCAATGCGCCAGATGATTTCGCGGATGAACAACGGCGGTAAGATAGCGCTGCTTGGTATTGCGCCGACCGAGTTTGCCGTTGATTGGAATGAGATCATTTTCAAAATGCTGACAGTCAAAGGCATTTATGGGCGTGAGATGTATGAGACGTGGTACAAGATGATAGCGCTCGTGCAATCTGGCTTGGACATCAGTGATCTAATCACCCACAGGATCAGCGTGGATGACTTTGAAAGTGGTTTTGCCGCGATGCTTTCGGGCAATGCTGGAAAGGTTGTGATGGATTGGGGCTAGCCCCAATCCTTAGTCGTTGAGCAAGCGATTGATGCTGTTCACGTCCAGATATCCAGTTGCCGGCAGATCGTTCGCCTGTTGATACTGGAAGATGGCTTCCCGCGTGTTGTCATCAAACCTGCCATCTATGCCACCTGGACCGAAACCAGCGGCTGCTAGACGCTGCTCTGCCAAAACGCGGAAAATCGGGTTGGCCATGGCTTTGTCTTCTTGCGACTTGGCGAGATCAATTTGGGCCTGCGTCGGCCCTACAGGTGCAAGTTCGGCAAGGCGGGCTTGGGCTTCATCGGTGTAGGTTCCATTCGGATACTCATCTAGGAATGCGCGATAACCGTCTTCGGTGTTGATCTGACGCGCGTTGACCCACGCGCGTGCCTCAGATGCGCTTTGAAGCTCGCCGAGTTCCTGTTTGGCAAGATCCGCAAAAATGCCCTCGGGGTAGCGATTGAGGTAGGCAATGTAGCCTTCTGCAGTTCCCGATCGACCTGTTTGGCGCCAATACGCTGCATCATTACGTTCAACCTGTTGGCGCGCATCGGTAGCCATGTCCTGTATCAGTGAAATCTGAGCTTGGGTTAGGTAACCAGTTCGCCCAAGACCATTGGCCGCCTGCCAACGCGCTACAGCGGCGCGGGTTCCGCGCCCGAATATACCGTCCACGCCATTTGTGTCGTACCCCAAAAGTGTCAGATCAGACTGGATCGTCTGCTTTTCTGACCTTGTCAGGTGGAGCGCTATTTCAACCTCGCGTGCAATGTCGGTCGGGCTTCTTGTCAAATCTGAAAGTAGTCGCTGCGCGGCTCTTGCATTGGTTCCCGTTGGATAGCGCTGCAAGAATTCTGATAGCGCATCCTCGGTGTTCTCTGCTTTTGCCTTAGCAAACAGGAAATCCTCGATATCGCGCTCTGAAATGCCGTCGGGCAGGGCGACAGTTTGAGTAGACCCCGACAGAAACGCGCGGTTGTTTGGCAAGTATCCACTTGCGACAACGCCCCGAGCGGCGCTGTCGGCTACGTTTGCAATAGAGCGCCCTTCAATAAGCAACCCGTCGCGAACCAAGGACACAAGCGAAGAAGTATCACCCGAGAATACGGTCACGCCCTGAGGGGCCTTTAGTTTGCTCAACTTGCTGTCCCCGAACAGTAATACCGCTGATCCACCAGAGGCACTCATGACCCGTGCCAGGGCATCGATCGAAAGGGCGTTGTCACCCGACATTAAGGCCGAAGGTTGCGCTGCATCGGTCGATAGCAACCAATACCCGCTTGCCGACGATGCGATATGTCCGCTGAGGATGACAAGGATTTCCTCCCCGGTTTCGATGGCGTTTTCCATAGTCGTCAGCGCCCGTCTCATCGCCCGCGCGTCCAGGTTTGAAAAGGTCGAAACTTCAAATTCTGCGGCCCGCAAGTCTTGGCTGAGAGCCAAGGCAGACGTTGCCGAAGAGACATTGCTGAGTGTTTCATATGAGCGGTTGGCGATGATGATTGCCTGTCGCCCATCCGCGATTGCATTTCCAGCGAGACCCATGAACAGAGGAAGGGCTAGCAATTTAAGAGACATTGAACGCATCAGGAATTCTCCGGATCAGTGGCAGTTGAAGACGGTTGACTGCGATCTTGACCTAGCCTGATTAGATTTGCCAGATATTTGGGACTGCCTTGGCGTCAGGTTGTGACGCTAGAATGCCTTAACCCGTGAGTTTGCGCCGATCAACAGAATGAAGGAAACCGCCATCAGCCTCGCCCAAAAGACTAAGTGTGTCGACCCGTAGGGTGGTGAGAAGAAGTGGGGCAAGTATTGATGAGAGAAGAGTGTGCGCTTGTTCCGCATCGGGTGCGGACAGCTTGTCGGTCAAGGTGATGTGGAATTTGAACTGATCCAAATCGAAGGGATACCCCCATCCCAAAAAGCAATTCATTCTGTCGAGCCGACAATCCTGCAAGGCGCCGTCTTTTTCTTGGTGTTTCAGTTGCTAGGTCGCGGCTTGTTGGGTGGCCCCTTTTCCATAGATTATTCGTAACCTAAGCACCGCCGCAAACATGACTACTGTCTGCCATTTGCCAGATTTTACTGAGGCGATGATTGACAGCCGCATAGACTTTCCCGCGGTCATCCCCCTCGGGGCAACCTTGGGGAACACTGACCAGGCAAAGGGTTACGGGGTCACCGATTTCAGATGCCCTTACAGCCTCAATAACTGAGTAATCTACATTATAGACCCCGTTTGCGTAGAGTATCGATGTTCCACTATCTGGTAGGTTTTCCAGACGAGGCCCTCGCAGGGAAATTGAGGTTTCAACACAATCCCCTGCCAAAATTGGTACGTTGTTGGCAAACGCCGCGTTTGCAAAATGGAAAGCGATGAAAGCAAGCGCCGCGAGGGCTAGTTTATTCACTGGGTGTGCCCCGCTTGCGCCTGATCGTAGCTTGAGAGGCCTTAGAATACATATTCACTGCTAAAGCCTGACGCTGCGCACAATGTCCCCACGGTCTCTAAGGTGACACTCTGTGTGCTTTCCAACTTGCAGCTAAAGTCGGCCCTATAAATATACTGATCACCGGACGCTTTTTCGAAGTAACTGAATTCATTATCCTTACCCAAAGTCGCACATTCTATCCCAGATGCATTCCCTGACAAAGCCGCCAATATCGCCTTTGTTTGGTCTTGGATATCCATCGACATCGTGTCTTGTCCTTCAAATATGTCGCCCCCGCAAACGGTCGACAAACTATAGACGTACTGGAGTTTGGTATCCTGACTATCTGTGTTCGCGGTCGCAGGCTCTTCGGATTCCTCCATCGTTTGGAAGAGAGACATGGTTTCCTTGCATAGATCGACGCTGTGGGAATAACCGACCTCTTTGGCATCCCAGAAAACCGTCCAATTACAATTCGAGGTATCGTCGGAAAGATAGATAGCTATAGATTGCCCGGGAAGAAGCGGTTCATCCCCAAGCAAGTTTTGGGCCTGCGAATAGTCTTCTGTCGCTGAAACCTTCAACTGCAACGCATCGTATTTGGTGTCATTCTTGAAAATTGCGTTCAGACCATCGCGCCCCTTCACGTCGACCAAATAGTATAGGTCGTCCAGAATGTAGCAGGCTTGGGAAATGCGTTCGGGGGTGATTTCATCAACGGATGCTGCCGTCGTCAGGGTGAAAAACTTGCCTATCATAGGCTCAATCACCGAAGGCATTTTGGACGGGTCTTGGCCAAACGCTTGTCTCGCCGCTTCCCCCCATTTGATGAAGCTTGCCCCGACAGATTCCATATCTGGACCACACGCAGCCGAGGCAGCACTAGCCCCAAACCCTGCCAACCCACTGGTGGCGAGAACGGCAGTGACGGCAATGCGTTTGTAGATGGCAGAACTAATCTTCATTTTTGTACTCGCTTTCAAAACCATTGGGATCTGCAGACAATTCCAAGGCTTTAGAATGGGCAGATTGATAAGTCGCGAACGCTTGCATAACTCTCATATTTGAGAGAGCGGTTATGCATTTCCATGAGCGCATCCTATTGTATGAAAGCCATAGAGCAACTGATTTATTCAGATTAGCATGCCGATGGTGACCAAGATGCTTGGGACAAGCCAAGTATCTGTGGGTGGCGAAAACAATGAATTTGATATGTTTTAAGGGCTGCTATCTGCCCCGATTACACTCGTCAAAGTTACCCGCTCGGAGTTGACCACTTTTTGCGATTGTGCATGCGCGGGGCAAGCCAATAACTGTCCATTTGTTGGTCTATAGCGAACTAGCTACTTCTCTAAGGATTAAGAAGTGGCTAAACCTGAAGCCAACTGGTTCACCCGAATTATTTGGATGGCACAGATTCGGACATTGCAACTCTCGTCTGCCTTTCGGGCAGCTAATCTTAAGGTATCAACATGAAAAACGCAGACGTTAGCAAACGCCGCGACGACGCAATTTCACGCGGTGTCGGAATGATGACGCAGATCTATGCTGAAAGCGCAAAGAACTCAGAGATCTGGGATATCGAAGGCAATCGATACATCGATTTTGCGGCCGGTATTGCCGTGGTCAACACAGGCCATTGTCATCCGAAGGTCATTGCGGCGGTTGAAAAACAGGTCAAATCGTTTACTCACACGTGCCATCAGGTCGTCCCTTACGAAAACTATATTGCGCTGGCTGAACGCCTAAATGAAGCGGCACCCGGTGATTTCGCCAAGAAAACGATTTTCGTAACAACAGGGGCCGAGGCTGTCGAAAACGCGATCAAAGTCGCGCGCGTCGCCACGAACCGTCCTGCGGTGATTGCGTTTGGCGGTGGCTTTCATGGCCGCACGTTCATGGGGATGAGCCTGACTGGTAAGGTTGAGCCTTACAAAAAGGGCTTCGGCGCGATGATGCCTGATGTTTTCCACGTGCCGTTCCCAATCGATTTGCATGGCATCTCAACCGAGCAATCGCTTGGTGCACTGACGAAGCTTTTCAAAGCTGACCTCGACCCCGGCCGTGTCGCTGCGATCATTGTCGAGCCTGTTCAGGGCGAGGGGGGATTTTATGAAGCACCGGCGGACCTGATGCGGGGTCTGCGGGCGTTGTGTGACGAGCACGGTATCGTGATGATCGCGGATGAAGTTCAAACCGGTTTTGCCCGAACTGGCAACCTTTTTGCGATGGATGGCTATGATGTCAGTGCTGACATAACCACAATGGCCAAAGGTTTGGCTGGTGGTCTGCCCTTGGCGGCGGTGACTGGCCGCGCCGATCTGATGGACGCGGCCAACCCTGGCGGTCTTGGCGGGACTTATGCCGGCAACCCACTGGGAATTGCAGCATCTCATGCGGTTTTGGACGTTATTGAAGAAGAAGATTTGTGCGCACGCGCCAACGAACTAGGTTCGAGGTTAAAGCAGCGGTTAGAGCAAATTCGCCAGTCGACGCCTCAAATGGTCGATGTCCGTGGACCCGGCTTTATGGTTGCGGCTGAATTTAATACGGCGGACGGCAGTGCACCGGATGCAGATATCGTTAATCGCATTCGCGCAGAGGCCCTGAAACGCAATCTTATCCTTTTGACCTGTGGTGTGTATGGCAACGTGGTTCGCTTTCTGGCGCCAATTACCATTCAGGATGAAGTATTTGCTGAAGGTTTGGATATTCTGGAAGCATCCATCGACGCTGCAATTAAGGGGTAGTTCAGGCTAAACGTCTTGGCTCCGATTGAAGTCTACGCTTTTATCAACGGTTGGTTGGCTAAAAGTAGAAGTTCACATGCCGAAGTAGTCAGATCGCGCGCCTAAGATCGCGGACAGACTGGCTATATGTTGCCTTAAATGCACGGGCGAACGCGGCTTGGGACGTGAAGCCAGTTGCGAGCGCGATTTCTTGGACGCGGGCGGTTGTGTCAGTGGCGAGACGCTGCGCTTCGGACATGCGCAGGCTTAACGAATATGCCTTGGGGGACGTGCCAAGGGCCTTTTGGAAACGTAGTTCGAGCGTTCTTTGTGTCAGGGAAAGTTTGCGCGCTATGTCTGCGA
>ERZ1049444.2068-NODE-2068-length-13828-cov-6.003703_pt1 | contig 13828 bp, 9 predicted proteins | sample MGYA00383101_ERZ1049444 | MGnify/ENA primary metagenome ERZ1049444 (study PRJEB29581, sample SAMEA5548371) | metagenome | biome: marine; feature: coastal; material: water | depth 50 m | study: Short-term variability in the microbial, nano- and picoplankton...
AAATTTAGAATAAACAACGCTGAACAGTTTTCAGAATCATTTTCTGAAACAAATAATCAAGTGTATTACTTGGGTATTGGAAGACCACAACCTTTTGGTACTGCAACAAGACCTGATGGAAGAACAGATTACGAAGGTACTGATTCTCTTCCTAATACACCTGCAGATTCAATGGCTAGAGAATTTTATACATTTGACGATTTAGTTGCCGCTAAAAGAGTACAAACTTCAGATGTATCTTTTGTAATACCAAGAAGAAACTGGACTGCTGGTATTGTTTACGATACTTATTCACACGACATTGGAGAATATACAACAGGATCAACAAGTGTAAGAAAAACATCAACAAGTGGTGCAACTACTTTATTTGATTCTACTTTTTATGTATTATCTTCAGCAAGAAATGTTTACAAATGTTTAGATAACAACGGTGATTCTACTTCAACAGATGAACCAACTGGTGTATCAACTTCAGTAATTACAACTACTGATTCATATAAATGGAAATTTATGTACACACTTTCTGCTGCTCAACAAGCAAATTTCTTATCAACAGACTTTATGGCAGTTTCACCAAATTCTGGTGCAAGTTCAGATCAATCAAATGTTATTTCTGCTGCTGTTGACGGTTCAATAGATATAGTAAAAATTAAAACACCTGGTTCAGGTGGTACTAATGGAACATTTAGTGGTATCTCTATCAAAGGAGATGGTTCTGGTGGTGTTGCTACAGTAGTAGTTGGTGGTGGTCAAGTAACTTCGGTAACTGTAACTACTCCAGGTACAGGATATACTTTTGCAACAATCAGTAATTTACAAATAGTTACTGCTGGTGCAACTAACTTAGCAGGTTCAGAATTAGATGTAATTATTCCACCTAAAGGTGGACACGGTGCAAATGCACAAGAAGAATTAGGTGCTTTCTTTGTTATGATGAATACAAGTTTAGAAGGAACTGAAAGTGCAAACTCTGGTGACTTTTCTGCTGTAAATGATTTTAGAAAAATCGCATTGTTAAGAGATCCTACAAAATCTGCTTCTGCTGTAACTTCTAATACTATTAGATTAACAAAGGCAATTAAAATTGCTGATTCTCCTTCACCAGGAACTTTTACACCTGATGAAGAAATTAATCAGGCAACAACTGGTGCAACTGGTAAAGTTGTAGAGTGGGACGCAACAAACAAAATTTTATATTACATTCAAACAAGACACAACAATGCTGGTGTGGACGCAAGTGGTAATCTAACTGCGTTCTCAGGTGCAAATGTTATTACAGGTCAAGGTGGTAGTTCTCCTACAGGTACACCTGACACTTCATCAACAGGAACAGTTAACAATGTTTCGTTTACTTCAGGATATGCAGTTCCTGAAATAGACCACGATACTGGCGATGTACTTTATATTGAAAATAGAACACCGATACAAAGGGCACCAGATCAAACGGAAAACATTAAACTGGTCATAGAATTTTAGGGGTAATTAAATGTCAAGTCCAACAGACTTTAACCTCTCGCCTTACTATGATGATTTTGCAGAAAGTAAATCATTTCATAGAATACTTTTTAGACCAGCATTTGCTGTTCAGGCAAGAGAGTTAACACAATCACAAACAATCTTACAAAACCAAGTTGAAAAACTAGGCGACCATTTCTTTAAAAATGGTGCTATGATTATTCCTGGTGAGATTGGTTATGATTTAAATTACTATGCTGTAAAACTTACAAGTATTGATAGTTCAAATACTTTAGCACATTTCACAAACGGTACAGAATTAACAGGATCGGTTTCAGGTGTAACTGCAACAATTGTAAATCAAAGTGCAACAGACGGAACAGATCCAAATACTTTATTTGTAAAATATAGTAAAACTGGTGGAAGTCTTAATAATGAATTTAAATTTTCTGACGGAGAAACAATTAATGGAACAAATAGCGATTCGACTATTGTAAATGCAGTAGTTGATACTTGCGCTACAGGTTCTGCTGCTCAAGTAGAGGCAGGTTCATATTACATAAATGGATTTACAGTAACAGTTAATAAACAAACAATTTTACTTGACAAATATTCAAACACACCAAGTTATAGAGTAGGATTATTAGTTACAGAATCTTTTGTAACTCCTACACAAGATACTACTCTAAATGATAATGCACAAGGTGTTTCAAACACAAACGCTCCAGGTGCTCACAGATTTAAAATAGATTTAACTTTAACTAAAAAATCTATTGGTGCTACAGACGATTCAAACTTTGTAGAGTTATTAAGATTAAAAACAGGTATAATACAAAATAGAGTTAGAACAACTGAATATGCAATACTAGAAGAAACTTTTGCTCGTAGAACATTTGACGAGTCTGGTGATTATACAGTAAGACCTTTTGATATTGATATTAGAGAACATTTAATATCAGCAAATAATAGAGGAATCTATACAGCAGCAACTGGTGGTGATACTACTAAACTTGCAGTAGGTATGTCTCCTGGAAAAGCATATGTAAAAGGTTTTGAAGTTGAAAAATTAGCAACTCAATATATAGATGTTGATAAGGCAAGAGAGTTTAATACCGAAAGTAATTTTAATACAAGATTTGATATAGGTAATTTTGTAAATGTAACTAACACATACGGTTCTCCTGATATAGGTTTTGTATCTGGTGAAACAGAAGCATTTAAAAGAGTTAATCTATATAACACAGCAACTGCTACTCGTGGAGTTGAAAATGCAGGTGCAGGTGCTAGTCTTAACACAATAGGTCGTGCTAAATCAAAAGGGTACGAATATCATTCTGGAACAGCAGTAAGTAATTTATTTGCTTCTTCAGGTGCAACAACAAACATATATAAACATTTCTTATTTGATATTAATTTGTTTACTCATCTTAATACTACAACAAATGTAGCATTTACAAATGGAGAAAAAGTTACAGGTGGTACTTCAAGTGCTACTGGTACAGTAGAAAGTATATCAACACAAACTGCTGCTAATGTAACTGGTATTTCTATCGCAAGTCCAGGTATTGCAACAGCAACTGCTCACGGACTTAAAGAAGGTCAACAAATAACTTTTGACGTTATATCAGCACAAGATCAAACGGTTGCAATAACATCAAGTGATATATTTGTTGTTAGAAATCCTAGTGCTAACGAATTTGAATTATACAGAGCAGACGGTGTAACTCCTACAAATATAAATCAATACACTTCTTCAGGTCTTGCTATACACGGAATTGTAGTTGTATCAAACGTAAACGGAACATTTATTGCAGGAGAAACAATTACAGGTGGTACTTCATCTAACACTGCTACTATTCAATCTAATGTTATCGGATTTAAAGGTGCAACTTCATATGATTTCCCACAAGTTAAACAAATTGGTATGGCAGGTTCTCCTACATATACTGCTGACACAGCGTTAGACAATACTTTTGGTGTAAATAAAATTCTATCAGGATCAATAGATGTTGGTTCTGGTTCAGCAAGTGTAACTGGTATTAATACTTTCTTTACGGAAGACCTTGCAATAGGTGATTCAATTTCATTTACAAATGATAGTGGTAATACAGAAACAAAAATTATTAAATCTATTATTTCAAATTCTAGTTTAATTTTAGAAAGTGTAACTGCTGCTGCTTCTACAAAAGGTGTTGTAACAATAAGAAGAACATCAATTAAATCGCCAGAAAAAAATGTTTCAGTATTTCAACTACCTTATGAAACTATTAAGACATTAAAGACAACTATAAATTCTGGTATAACAGATACAAATTTTAAAGTTAGAAGACACTTCGTACAAACATTATCATCAAATGGTGACGCAACTATAACAGCAGGTACTAATGAAACATTTGCTGCTTTAATAGAAAAAGATTTTTCAGTTTCAATTATGTCAACTGGTTCTGGTGCTTCAGGTGCTGTTGGTGATGTATTCAGTTTAAGTGGTAATAACCACGAAGGAGATCCTATATTTTCATTATCTGGTTCTCCGACAGGTAAAACATTATTACTAGATTTAGGTGCTAACTTTCAAGGACATAAAGTAAAAATATTAGCAACAATTAATAGAAGTGTTGCAGGTTCAAAAACAAAAACTTTAAATACTGCTTCAACAGTTCAAAAAACAGATCAAACAGAAATAGAATCAGGTACAATAGGATTAGGTAAGGCAGATGTTATAAAAATTAATAGTGTCTTTATGGCAGCAGACTTTACTACGGATGCTACTACTTCAGATACAGATGTTACTGATAGATTTAATTTAGACTCAGGAATGAGAGATAACTTCTATGACATTGGAAGATTAACATTAAAAACAGGTTCAATAACACCAACAGGAAGATTATTAATTAATTTTGATTTCTTATCACACGGCGCTGGTGATTACTTTGATGTAGATAGTTATTCAGGTATTTTAGATTACGAACAAATACCTAGTTTTACTTCAGGTACAACTGGACAAGTTTATGAATTAAGAGATAGTTTAGATTTCAGACCTAGAGTAGATGACGCTTCAACAATTAATTCAGGTGACCAAGATCGTTCTTATGATGGTTCAGGTGCTTCAATAAATGATATTGTTAAATTTGAAACAGATATAACTTCAGATTTTGAATTTTATTTACAAAGAGTTGATAAAATATTTTTAGATAAAGAAGGTAACTTTAGAGTATTAAAAGGTGCAAGTTCTTTAGAACCAGAAATTCCTGGTATCTTGGATAACGCAATGCACCTATACACATTGTTTATTCCATCATATACTTTAGATACAGCAGATGTAGGTATTGAATCAGTTGATAATAGAAGATATACAATGAGAGATATTGGTAGACTAGAAAAGAGAATTGAAAATACAGAATACTATACTCAATTGTCTTTACTAGAACAATCAGCACAGACTTTACAAATACAAGACGCAAATGGTTTTGATAGATTTAAAAACGGATTTGTTGTAGATAATTTTACAGGACACTCAATAGGTGATCCAGGTAATTTAGATTACAAAGTTGCTATGGATATGGCAAAAGGTGAAATGAGACCTACTTTCAATGAAGACGCAATTGCTTTAGAGGAAAGAGATGACGATGGTACAGTTATTCAGGCGTCTGATAGAACGGATGCTAATTATCAAAAAACAGGTGATCTAATAACTTTACCTTACACGGAAGAAACTTTAATAGATCAAAGTTATGCAAGTAAAACTGTAAATGTTAACCCATTTGGAATATTTACTTGGATTGGTTCTGTTGCATTAACTCCACAAACAGATGAGTGGAAAGAAACAGAAAGAGCACCAGATTTAACTATTACAAATGATGATGGTACTTGGGATACTTTAGTTAAACAATCAGGTAATCCAAATCTTCAATCTGTTGAATTAGGTACAGTTTGGAACGAATGGCAAAATCACTGGACAGGTTCGTCAACATCTAATAGTACAGAAAGATACGAAACAAGAGGTGGTCACGGTTGGAGAGTAATGCAAAGAGATATCCAAACGACTACTAGAACAGGAACAAAAACACGAACAGGTATTAGACAAGTATTAGTACCTAAAACAGTTACGCAAAATGTTGGCGATAGAGTTATCTCTATTGCTTTCACTCCGTTTATTAGAAGCAGAGATGTTGATTTTGTTGCAACAAGATTAAAACCAAATACAAGAGTTTATCCTTACTTTGATAATGAAACTGTAAGTGTATATGTAACTCCTCAAGGTGGTTCATTAGGTGGTAATTTAGTTACAGATAATAATGGTTCTGTATCAGGTACTTTCTCAATACCAGATCCAAAAGATTCTACAAAACCAAGATGGAGAACAGGTGAAAGAGTTTTTAGATTAACTAGTTCATCTTCAAATGATTTAACTTCAGCACCAGATACGGCTGCTAATGCTGAATATATTGCTAAAGGTATTATAGAAACAGTACAAAATACAATTATTTCTACAAGAACAGCAGGTGTAGAATTTAGAGCAACTAACGAAACAGAAAATGTAACTCAAACAAGTACAACAAGAGGTGCTGCTAGACAAGTAGGTTACCACGATCCATTAGCACAAACATTTATGATTGATGACGCTGGTGGAGTATTCTTAACTTCAGTAGATATATGTTTTTCAACTAAAGACGCAAATATTCCTGTAACTTTACAAGTTAGAAATACTGTTAATGGTTATCCAGGTCAATCAATATTACCTTTTTCAGAAAAATCTTTAAATCCAGCAAGTGTAACTACAAGTACAGATGGTACAGCAGTAACTACATTTACTTTTGAGAGTCCTGTTTACGTACAAGAGAATACAGAATATTCTTTAGTATTAATGGCAAACACAACAGAATATAATGTTTTTGTTGCAAGATTAGGTCAAACAAATTTAGGTTCTAATAGAACAATATCACAACAACCATACACTGGTGTTTTCTTTAAATCACAAAATGGTGTTACTTGGTCAGCAGATCAAAACGAAGATTTAAAATTTAAAATTAAAAGAGCAGAATTTAAAGATGTAACTGGACAAGTTACATTAACAAATAAAGATTTAAATAGTAGAACACTTAAACTAAATCCATTAAGAACATCAAACACTTCAGGTGTAATTAGAGTTTATCATCCAAATCACGGAATGCACGGAACATCAAACAATGTTACTATTGCAGGAGTACCTGCCGGCACACTTAATGGAATTGTTCATTCTGATATTAATGGAACATATACAAGTATTTCAAATGTAACTTTAGATAGTTACGATATTACAACAACTGGAACAGCAAACACAACTGGAGACATTGGTGGCTCTGCTGTAACTGCAACTCAAAATAGATCGTTTGATGTATTGAATTTGGCTGGTATACAAACTATGACTTTACCTGAAACAAATTTAACTATGGCAATTAGACCAACAACTGGTAAATCAGTTCACGGTTCAGAATCAGAATTTGCTTTAACATCAAACTCAAATAAAATAAATGTAGTTAGTAATGATAATATCTACTTTACTGCTCCTCAATTAGTTGCTAGTCCAATCAATGAAACAAATGAAATGTCTGGTAGTAAATCATTTTTCAATATTTTAACTTTAAGTTCAACAAATAGGAAAGTTTCTCCTGTATTAGATACTCAAAGAATGAGTGCTTTTACAATTACTAATAGATTAAATAATCCTACTTCAGGTAATACACCAGATTTCGTTGATGATAATGCTTCAACAGGTTCATCTACAGCAGCAGTTTACTGTACTAAATCAATTGTATTAGAAACTGCTTCAACTTCTTTAGATGTTAGATTAACTTCAAATGTAAGATCAACTTCAGATGTAAAAATGTATTTCAGAATTATAGGATCGGAAGATGATACTACTATTGATAAAATAAATTGGACACCATTTAATACAGATGGTGAAGAAGATATTACAGTTAGTCCTGCAGAAAATAATTCTACATTTAAAGAATACAAATATACAGTAAGTGGTTTAAAAGACTTTACTACTTTTCAACTAAAAATTGGAATGACAGGAAGTATATCTTCTTATCCACCTATAATTAGAGATATGAGGGCGATTGCATTGGCGGTATAATATGAGCAGATTAAAAGTACAAGGATATGGCAGTTTGGTAAGAGATACTTCAACAAATGCTATTGTTAATACTAGTAAGAGTGAATACAAAATTTATATGCAAAGAGTTCAAGCAAGAGAAAAACAAGGCGATCAAATTAGAAACGCAGTAAAAGAGATAAATAGTCTAAAGAGTGAATTAAGAGAGATCAAAGATTTAATAAAGGGTTTAGGTAAACAATAATGGCTGTAAAATTTATAGCAGAAACAGATACACTAGAGCAGTTTAGAACCGAGTTTAATGAGTTGTGTGCTCAGGATTTTGGTGATAAAGCAAATCTATCAGGTGCAATTTCAGCGACTAACTTAATAGACGCAATGAATGAAACCATTAGTATTGCAACATCAACTGCTGGGTGGACTATTAGAGATGAAACTTCATCTACACAGATTATTGGTGGTGGAAATACTTTATCTGTATTAGGTACTTCTAATCAAATACAGGCAGTTGTATCAGCAACAGATACAATTACTTTTTCTTTTCCAAATGATGTAACTATACCAAATAACCTAACTACTTTAGGTACTACAAATACTTTTGGTTCAGTAGAAATTAGTGGAAACAATATTAGATCAGTAGATACTAATACAATTACTATTTTAGATAGTTTAAAAGCTGCTACTTTAGAAACAGGAAGTAGTTTATTAGTTGTAGATGAAAACTCTAGTATACCAAGATTTACTTCTTCAGCAGCTGGCAAGGCATTAACTTTTGACGCTGTTCCACTTTTTAGTGGCAATGTTGAATTTGATGGCGCTACTGCAGGTACATTTAAAACTACGGTAACTGCAACAGACCCAACAGCAAATAATACAATTACAATTCCTGATATAACTGGTACACTAATTACATCTGGAGACTCAAATACAATTACAAGTGCTATGATCGCTCCTGGTGCATTATCAGGTTCTGATCTTGCAGACGATTCAATAGACGAGGCAAAAATTGCTGATGACGCTGTAGGACAAGATCAACTTAAATCAGTTGTAAATCTACAAATACTAAATTCATCTGGAGGAGTTCTAAAATCTTTATATGGCGCTGGTGCATAATTAGAAGTCGTATAAGTATATGAGAAAGAATATATTATGGCAGTAAGATCACCTATAAAAAACGATAGTGGAAATTTAAAAGAAATGACTTCAGCAGAGGTCAATCAAATCGTAGATCAAATAATTTATCAATACTCATTAAATCCAAGTGTATCATTATCAGTTGTTAGTTCAGGTGGTAGTTTAGGTACTATTACAGATACAAGATTACAGGCAGGTGCTATGAGTCAAACAAATAGTTCCTTTCCTACTGAAGGAGATACGGCAGAACCATCTATTGTAACCGTAAACTATGATAAAATTTCTCAAGCAATTGCAAGTGTAAGTCCAACTGCTGATTCAGGTAAAACTTTTCCTGCATATTATAACGCAGGTGGAAATATTCAAGCAATGAGTTTACAAGATGTTAAAGATACATTTTTACATCCTGCAATAGATTTATTAACTGCTGCTACAACAACATCTCAACAAGCAGGTACATATCATATAAGTACAGCTTCAGGTGTTTCAGGATCAACCATAGTAAGTGGTACTCCTGTATATTTGGATACAAGAGCAGACACTTCAGCATATACAAATGCTGGTTTAGAGGATGCTGCTGGCGAACAACTAGATCAACCTACTACAATTACAAATTTTTATTTACAACAGATTGATGGATCAGATACATCATATACAAATCCATTTTTTATTAATGCAGGAAACAATTTACAAGAATTTAATGCTACTACTTTTAAAAGTTTAATGCAAGGTTGGATAAGACAAACTGCAGCTGCGTCTAGTGATGGATATAAACTAGATTACAATTTAGGTGCTTCAGGATCAGGACAAACAAGAGGTTCTGGTATGTCAGATACTAGATTAAACGGATCGGGTAATTATCAAACAAGACAAGTAAGTGATGATTACAGAGCACAAGAATTTCCAGACGGAACACCAACATCAATTAACACATATTATTTGAGGATAAATAAAAGTTAGAGTATGAAAAATTATGAATATATTATTAACAGGCAGTGAAGGCTTTATAGGTCAACACATACAATCATTTCTAAAAGACAAACATCAATTAATTTGTTTAGATAAAAAAACAGGTAATGATTTACTTACTTGTGATTTAGACTATGATGTAGATTTAGTTATACATCTAGCAGGTCTATCTGGCGTAAGAGATAGTTTAGATAATCCTGTTGACTATTGGACTAATAATGTCGTAGCAACTTATAGAATATTCAAACAATTTGATAAAGGTCCTAAAATTTTATATGCTAGTTCAAGTACGGCATACGAGCCTTGGCGTAATCCATACGCAATGAGTAAACACTATATGGAAACAATTGCACCACACAATGCTTTAGGTATGAGATTTACAACCGTTTATGGTCCAGGTGCTAGAGAAAAAATGTTAATACCAAAGATATTAAAAGATGATGTTGACTATATCAATATAGATCATAGTAGAGATTTTATTCACATAGATGATATACTATCAGCAATAGGTACTTTAATTATAAACCCTTTACCTAAAAAACCAAAATTTGTAGATATAGGTACAGGCACTTCAAATAATTTACTGGATATTTTATCTCATCTAAATATGGAAGTAAAAGATAAAAGAATGGGAACAATATTTGAAAGAAAAGATAATAAAGCAAATATAGGAACACTTACTAAAATGGGTTGGTTGCCTACAATTGACTTATTAGAATACCTAGAGGAAAATTATGATAACTAAAGACAATTTAATTTCTGCTTATTTTATTGACAATGAGAGAAAAAATATAGAATGTTTACTTAAATCAGATGTTGACAAAGTTTATACTCAAATTATACCTTTTGATGTAAAAAATGATATGTATAAGATGTTAATGGAGATAGTTTCATTAGACGACATACACGAAGTTACTTACGAAAAGAAAAAAGAGGAAAGAAAAATATTTGAACAAAAAGTAAAAGAGATTGCAAAAAAAGAAGGTTTAATTAAACAAATAATAGAAAATGTTGATCCTGATTTTTTTAAATTATTGTTTGACTTTTTATTAAGTGATAAACAAGAGCATATTGATAGATTGTTTAATTTTAAGATTTTTATATTTGAACAAGATGTTGTAAAAAATTCTAAAAACGAAACTGCTAAAACTGCTATAAGAAAATCTAAAACACCATTAGAAGCATTAGATAACTTTATAGTTATTTGGAAAGAAAGTAATTAGTCCACCAACCAGACCATCCTTCTTCCATAAGATATTGTTTTTGATTAAATAACATTATACTAAAGTTTTCATCCTTAGGTTTATATTCATTATCTTTAACAGAATAACAAACCTTATCATATGTTTGTACAGAAAAGTTTTCTTCTAACATTTGATCCATACCTCTATAATATTTCTTTTGCCACATATTAGGATCTTTTTTAAATTCATCATAGATAAAAGAACGGTCACCTGTCCAAGATATAACGGAAGAATTAAAAGATGTATGCGCTCTATCCCTCCACCAGGCGTGTAATACCGTAAGATTTTTTCTAATTAGATTAGGTACTTTATTGTAAATACAAATATCTAAATCAAAGTATAAGTTTTCACCATCTCTAAACTTATCAAACATTTGAAGTTTATTGAAAACACCTTTATGTTTTTCTTCAGTAATAACTTCAAAACTATCGTACTTTAGACCAGAGTAAGTATCAATCATATGTTTTAAATTATCTACATACCATTGACCAAACTTGTCACCTGTATTGACACATATTATTCTCATAAATTATATGCCTCAGGATAATCATACATATTAAATGCCCAATATTTTTCTTTACACCAAAAACATTTTCTACAAGGTTCTGTAAAGTTATTAGTTCTTTCGGAAGTACCTGTACACGAAGCAGTATAAGGAAATAAACTAGACATTAAGTTGTGTTTTTCATATAAATTTGCAAAATCTTTTTTAGTCATATTTTTAAAAGGTTGCCACCACTTACCTGTTATTGTATCAACTTTTTTACCTGTCCAATTTCTATCTTCTGGACCAACGGTCAATGATCTTTTATATAATTCAGGAATTTTTTTTAATTCTTCTAATTTTGGAAAACTAGATTGAAAACTAATACCTAAATCATAATCTCCATTTTCCCAATTGTTTCTGTGTATAACTCTAATTGCTTTTACTTTAGGAAATAATTTAGTTTCAACTGATTCATCTGGTCTAGTATATCCTTCTAAAAATTTTATTATATGATTTTCTATATTTACATTAGGAAACATATCACTTATAATTGATATAATTTTTTTAACATTTTTATCATTCCTACTCCACTCTGGTTGTGGTTCTACTGCTGTAAAAACCGTAATTTTAGTATTTAAATTATTTTCGGTTATATGTTTTGCTAATAAAAATAATCCTAACGCTGAATCAACGCCACCAGAAACACACACATATAAAGATTTGAAATTTTTAAATTTATCTTCAAATATCATTTCCAATAATCCTTAATCCATTCATATTTACTAGTATGTATATTTGCGTCAGGATTAGCAAAGTGAACAATCTTTATATCTTCAATTGGTTTATCTAATATCATATAATCTTTTTTAAATGCTTTTATATACAAAACATTATTTTCTCTATCTTCATTTTCTTTATTAGTTAATTTACAAACCCATTCACCTGGCATTAAAGTTAATTTAATTTTGTGTTTTTCACATACCCAATTAACAAAATTTTGTTCTCCATAATACTTGTGATGTACTATACCTTTTTTGTACCAATTCAATTGCCAATCTTCAGGACATTGAATAAACTCGTCCCATATTATTTTTAATTGACCTGATTTAAATTTCATAAATCCTGCATTTAATCTTAATCTGTGATACCCACCCCACCATTTATTGTATGAAACTAATTCATTATCTCCTACAGGATAACCTATCATATCATCAATATTATTAACAATGACTTGATCTATATCCATTATAATAATTTCATCTCCTGGATTTTGATTAGCAAATAAAGGAGAAAAATAAGATAATTTGTACCAATGTTTTTTTATACCACTATGATGTTTTAAAGGTATAACTACATCTGCTTTAACATTAGGATTATCACTATAACATATAAACTCAAAAGGTATAGTGCAGTTTCTTTTTAAACTATTGTGTAATTTTTCAACATAATCTGGTGTATATTTACCTTCAAAATATAATGTACAAATTTTTATTTTACCTGGTTTATGCTCATTTTCTCTTGCTCTATTAATACTTGAATTAATAGGACCTGAGCAAAATCTTTTACAAGTATTAGAAGGATTAGTTTTTAGTTCTTCAAAAAATTCATTCCATTCTTTACTATCAACAATACTTTCAATATCTTTATTATTAGATACTTTTAATTTATTCTGATATAATCTTTTTATTTGAGGTTCATTCCAACCAACAGGATTATCTACCCAACAACAAGGCACAAGATGTCCTGTTGTAGTATATGCTATTTCTTTTTTACCAGGAGGTAAACATTTAGGTCTTATCATTTTAAATTCCTATAAAATTCTTCTCTATTACTATTTAAATAATATTTCGGATTTAGTGGTTTGTACTTGTCATCATTATTCCAACGACCAGACATATTAATATCTATTTTTATATTATTTTCTTTTGCCATTTGTTTACATTTATCTATATCATTTTCATTGTATCTAAAAACTATACATTGCCAAATTACAGATAGTCCTAAATTGTTTGCCATTTTCATCATCTCAAATAGATGTACACCATCTTGGTTAATTCTATACTTATGACTATCTTTAGGAAGACCATCTATACCAAAAACCCATAGAGCATTTTTGTTTGCTAAAAATGCCTCTTTATACCAACTAGTTTTTTTATGTGAAGCTGCAGTAGCAATTCTAGTATTAATATTATTATCATAACAATATTTTAACATATCAATAAATCTAGGATGAAATATAGGATCAGACATTTGACCACAAAAATTTACACCTTTTTTAAAATAATTTGTTAGTTTTATAAAGTCATCAATACTAATATCTTGTCCTGGTATTTTTTTGCCTTGTCTTCTTAATCCTTGACGCTGACATTTAGGACATTCTAGTGTACATCTTATTGTTGTATCTATATTAACTGATCTATTTTTAAAATTCATTCCAAAGTT
>ERZ1049444.2069-NODE-2069-length-13823-cov-7.029416_pt1 | contig 13823 bp, 9 predicted proteins | sample MGYA00383101_ERZ1049444 | MGnify/ENA primary metagenome ERZ1049444 (study PRJEB29581, sample SAMEA5548371) | metagenome | biome: marine; feature: coastal; material: water | depth 50 m | study: Short-term variability in the microbial, nano- and picoplankton...
CTTCTGGCGACATGCAATGTTGGCGGCGCAGGGAAATGGTTGGACGATCTGAACCAATATTTGACCGGGCGCACAGGCTGCATTGTTCCTGACAATAATGAGGCCGGAGAAAAGCATGCAAGGAAAGTTCATACCTCTCTCAAAAAGTCTGGTATAGATTGTTTCATCTTCTGGAATTACAGTGAAGGTTTACCGCCAAAGGGCGACTTTTCTGATTGGATGGACACTCACAACAAGCGTGTGGATGAGTTTGTTAGCCTGGCAAAAGTTTGCAAACTGTTCCATACCTGTTCACGGCATGGTGTGGGATTGATGCAGGGAAGCTACTGTTCGTCGTCAGGATTTTTGGAACCATTAGCTATTTGAACGCCGAGAATATCTAGGCTCATCTCCTCGCGCAGCAGACGGACTTCCTTGCGAAGCCGCCTGTTCTCCTTCTCAACGTCTTCATGCGGTCCTGACATCAGGTCATCGTGTTGATGCTGTTGAACCCATTTGTTCAGCGTCGAAAGCTTAACCCCTAAATCTGATGAAAGTTGAGGCCGAGTTAAGCCACTCGTCGTCGCCATGCGCACCGCATCACGCCTAAACTCGTCTGTGTATCTCTTTGCCATTCTCTATCTCATTCATACAAACATTGCTCGAAAGAGACCGGAACTAAACCGTGACAAGACCAAAGATCAACGGGTGCATCACCCAGATCGCGGATCGCAATATCTGTCGATCAAATACACCGAACGACTGGCAGAGGCGAAGATTACACCGTCAGCCGGCAGCGTCGGGGATTCCTATGACAATGCCTTGGCCGAAACGATCAACGGTGTATTCAAGGCCGAAGTCATCCACAGGCGTGGGCCATGGCGCAGCTTTGAGGCCGTTGAATACGCCACCCTGGAATGGGTCGATTGGTGCAACAATCGCCGCCTGCTGGAGCCTCTCGGGACTATCCCGCCAGCTGAAGCAGAGGCAAACTTCTATGCCGCTCTGGAAAGATCAGACATGGCCGCGTAACTAAGATAAATCAGCCTCCGGAAAACAAGCGCGGTTCATTAGTCAGCGATCCGGTTCATTCAGTGATCTGTTTCAGTCAGCGATCTGGATCTCAAGCTCCGCAAGCATGTGTCGAAAGGCATCGGGTGGCGTGACATTGGTGACCAATATATCACCCTTGTTCAGTTTTGGTTGGCGCAATGCGGGTTTTCTCGCTTGCGTTTGAAACTTGGAGGCATCTACAGCCATGATTGATCGAGACGCGCAGTTCATCATCGCAAAAGCCATGTCCACCTCGCATTGCTCGTGGATCAAAAACCCGCTCTCAGGATGCACCATGGAGGCGGAAAGCACACAATAATCGACTTGGGCGCGCTCGACCACCTGAAAGGCAGAACGGTCAAAAGATGCACCATCATGATCGCGCAATTGCGTTCCTGCCATCGATACGTTGTTTCCTGGGATCATCGCCAGAGTGCTGGCGACAAAGGCAGAATTGGTAACAACGGTCAGTTTGCGCCGCTTGCGCAGCATCTGTGCGATAAAGGCCGAGGTTGAGCCTGTGTCGATGGTCAGGCTGTCGCCATCCTGTACAATCTCGACCACCGCATGCGCGATGGCAACCTTGGCCTCGCGATTGAGGCTCATCCGGGACAGGAACGGCGGATCAAGCGCCGATTTTGTGGACACAAGCGCACCGTGGACCTTGCTGAGCGCCCCGCGTTCAGCCAGTGGGCGGGTGACGCGGCGGATCGTCTGATCGGAAACGCCCATGATTTGCGACAGCTCTTGCACGCTCACAGTACCCATCATATCGACCCGTCGAAGAATCTCTTCGCTGTATTTTGAGGTTGGCTGTGTCATGGCCTAACAAGGTCCAGCAATTCAGCGTGCAATTCTGGGGTGGCCGCAGTGAGGGTACGGCCATCTGAGGTAAGTGACAGGGGCTGGCCTTGCCAGTCTGTCATCAGGCCGCCTGCCGCCTCGATGACTGCTGCAACCGGCAGGTAATCATAGGGCTGAAGCCCAAAGTCAATCACCGCATCCGCATTTCCGCTGGCAACCAATGCGTGAGAATAGCAATCTGCGCCAAATCTACGGAGCGCACCGGCTGTAATGAAGCGGGCGAATTGCACCGGGTCGTTGATCGCCATCTTGTCGGCCTCGTTCAGAAACAGACGCGCTTTTGACACCTCGCGGCAGGAGGACGTGGTGATCGGCGTGCCGTTCAGCGTCGCACCCATTCCCCGCGCCCCGGCATAAAGCTCGTTCAGCGCGGGCATGTTGATCACGCCTACTTGAGGCGCGCCGTCAGCCACAAAGCCCAGCAACATCCCAAAGAGCGGTAAACCGGAGATAAACGAGCGGGTGCCATCGATCGGGTCGACAATCCACATATCGGTATGGTTGCCGCTCTGGCCAAATTCCTCGCCAAAAATGGTTTCACCGGGAAAAGATATTTCAAGGGCGGCGCGAATGGCTTTTTCGGTATTTTGATCGGCGATTGTGACAGGGCTGTCATCTGATTTAGCGGTGATGCTCAGGGGTTTGCGAAACAGCGCCATTGCCACCGGTGATGCGTCGGCAGCGATTCTCTGAGCGGTCTTCAGGCGCGTGTTTAGAGGTGCCATGATTAAATTCACTTCCATCGCATGTTTCACAGATCTGACCTATTTTTGGACTATCCACAATCAAATACTACAAGAAAGATTATATTTTTCAAATTTTGTTGATTTTTGTTGATTTTCTGGTGTTTCTATCTGAGTGTTGGCATTGACCCGGTGCGACACAGTATAGCCATTGAACCAAAGCGTCGGCGTCCAAAGGGAGAAAACACATGAAACACTTGTCTGTTCTGACTGCGGCCTGCCTTGCTGCGACAACCGTATTGGCTCAGGATTCAAGCGATCCGATCAAATTGACACTGCATGACTGGTCTGGCCAGCTCATCACCACCACCCTCATGGGTGAGGTGCTCAAAGAAGCCGGCAACAATGTGGAATACGTGCAGGCCGATTATATTGCGCAATTTGCTGGCCTCAAAACCGGTGACTTGCACCTGGCGATGGAAATCTGGGAAACCACTGGCCGCGAAGCACTGGACGAAGCCGTGGGCTCTGGCAATGTGGTCAACATGGGGCAGACCGGAATGATGGCCATCGAGGAATGGTGGTACCCCGCCTATATGGAAGAGCGCTGCCCGGGTCTGCCGGATTGGAAGGCGCTGAACGATTGCGCTCAGGAATTCGCCACCGTTGAAACCGCGCCCCTGGGACGGTATCTTGGCGGGCCAGTGACATGGGGTGGCTTCGATGACGAGCGCGTCGAGGCCCTTGGGATGGACTTTGAAGTCGTTCATGCTGGCACGGATGCCGCGCTGTTTGCTGAACTTGAAGCGGCCTATCAGCGCAAAGATCCGATTGTGCTTTGGGTATATGCGCCGCATTGGGCCCCGGCAAAATACGAGGGCAGCTTTGTGGCGTTTCCGCCCTATTCGGCCGCGTGTTATAACGATGCGTCTGTCGGCATGAACCCCGACGCCGCATATGACTGTGGCAAGCCGACCGGTCCGATTTGGAAAGCGGCCTGGGCGGGGTTGCCCGACCAGTGGCCAAACGCCGCAAAGGTTGTCGAAAGCTTCAAGATCTCGAACGAAGATATGGGCGCGATGGTCGCCGACGCGGACCTGAACGGCAAGTCTGTGGAAGAGGTTGTGGCGGCTTGGATGGCCGAAAACGAGGCCACTTGGAAAAGTTGGATCGCGCAGTAAAATCCATCCTTCACTGGGGCGCGGTCCATCCGCGCCCTGTTTCACGATCTCTCTTTGAAAAACGGGGTGTTTCGCGTGGGTGGAATGCCACAGCTAGGTGAACGCTGCGCCCGAGGTTTGCATGAATAAATCCGTTATTCTCGACTGCCGCCATCTCTGGAAGCTCTATGGGGCGGGGGCCGAGGCCCTGTTGGAGGGTGGCCAGACACCGGATGCTGCAGCCCTCGCAAAAGCAAACGTGATCGGTGCGGTACGCGAGGTCAACGTGCAGATCCACCAGGGCGAGATCTTTGTGATCATGGGCCTGTCTGGATCAGGCAAATCCACTCTGGTGCGATGCCTGTCGCGGCTGGTGGAGCCTACGGCGGGCGAGATCGAGTTTGACGGGCGCGACCTGTTGCGTGCATCTGAGGCAGAGTTGATCGAAATCCGCCGCAAGAAGATGGGCATGGTGTTCCAGCAGTTTGCGCTGATGCCCCATATGACCGTTCTTGAAAATGTTGGCTTTCCGCTCGAAATACAGGGGGTAGACCGGGCGCGGCGGCAGGCCAGCGCGCAAAAAGTGATTGAACTGGTTGGGCTGAAAGGACGCGAGAGTTACTACCCGCGCGAGTTGTCTGGCGGTCAGCAACAGCGCGTGGGCATTGCCAGAAGTCTGGTCGTGGAACCTGACCTGTGGTTTCTAGACGAGCCGTTTTCCGCGCTTGATCCGCTGATCCGGCGGGAAATGCAGGACGAGTTTATCCGCCTGCAAAACATTCTGAAAAAAACAATCGTTTTTATCACGCATGATTTTGACGAAGCCATTCGGCTCGCGGATCGGATTGCGGTGATGAAAGACGGCAAGATTGAACAAATTGCGACGCCGGAAGAATTGGTGCAAAATCCGAAAACCGATTACGTGGCTGATTTTACCCGCCATGTGGCACGGGCAAAGGTGATCCGGGCGCAAAGCCGTATGGATCCTGTAACCAGTGACCGTTTTGCCGGCGAAGTGGCTCATGATGCCACCATCGAAGACATTGCCGACGCGGTAGAGCGCGCCGATGCCCCTCTCAAAGTCATGAAGGATGGAAAAGTAATCGGCCAGATCACGGCGCGGACGGTCATCGATGTTCTGGTTGGACGCGGCTGATGCAGCGGTTGCTGCGACATATAACATCGGCGCGGATTTTCTGGCTGGGCCTTTTCGCGGCCACCTGGGTGCTGTCGCAGCATTCTTTTCAGATTTACAAGGCGCTTGATGCCCGTTGGATTATCCGTTTCCCCAAAAAGTATCAACTGAACCTCGATGATATGATCAGCGGTTTTCTGGATTGGTTGGTCAACACTGCCAATTTCTGGTTGTTCACGTTCCGGGACCTGACGCGCGCCATCGCATGGGTGATCGAAATGCCCTATCAGTTCCTGCGCAATCTGCTGATTGAAGGGTTTCAGACCGGATTGGGCGATGCCGCGGTACAGATTGCGCCGTCTCTGAGTTGGATTGCGGTGATTGCCATTGTCATTGGCGTCGGTCACACCGCCCGCGACTGGGGGTTGGCGGCGCTTGCAGGGGCCTGTTTTCTGTATCTCGCGGTGTTCGGGCAATGGGACAGCGCGATGGTCACCCTGGCCTCTGTACTGGTGGCGGTGCCCATTGGAGCCGTGGGCGGGCTTTTGTTGGGTATTCTGGCCTATCGAAGGCCGTGGGTGGAAAGATTATTGCGCCCTGTTCTTGATCTGATGCAGACGGTGCCTGTCTTCGCCTATCTTGTGCCGATCCTGATCTTGTTCGGGTTCGGGCCGGTGGCGGCGCTTGTCGCAACCGTGATCTATGCAATGCCGCCGATGATCCGGGTGACAATCGTGGCGTTGAAAGGCGTTCCAGAAGAGCTTCTGGAGGCGGCGCGAATGATGGGGGCCACACCGCGTCAGATGACATGGAAAGTGTTGGTGCCGGCGGCGGTTCCGACGCTTATGGTCGGGGTCAATCAGGTGATTATGCTGACATTAAACATGGTGATCATTGCATCAATGATCGGGGCTGGCGGGCTGGGATTCGATGTCTTGGCCAGTTTGCGCAAACTTGATATCGGCGGCGGTATTGAGGCTGGGTTGGCGATAGTGGTGATGGCTATCGCGTTGGATCGCACCAGCCAGGCCTTTTCCGAGCGTCGCCTGTGGCGGCAGCGCACTGGCAATCTGCTGCAGCGCCATCCCTGGAGCATGATCGCGCTTCTGGTGATACTGGCAACATTCCTGTTGGGGTTGGTGACCCCGGCGGTGCAGAGCTATCCGGAGGCGTGGATGATCAGCACTGGAGCGTTCTGGTCGCAGGCGATGGAGTGGATTAACGTCACCTTTTTCGACACGTTGGAAGTGATCAAAACGGCGCTGCTCAAAGGGGTTCTGCTGCCGGTGAAAAAATTCTTTGCCGGTATTCCTTGGCTTTGGGGCATCTTGGCGACCGGGCTGATCGCCTGGCGCGTTGCCGGCTGGAAGTTGGGGGTTGTTGCGGTGCTGATGATGGCTTTCATAGCTGCGTCCGGCCTGTGGGGCAAAGCGATGGTGACGCTTTATCTCTGCGGCGTCTCCGTGTTTATCGCGGTGCTGATCGGCACGCCCTTGGGCATTTGGGCTGCGCAGCAACCGGGGGCCGGTCGGGTCATTCTCGGGCTGATGGACACGCTGCAGACGCTGCCCTCTTTTGTCTACCTGATCCCCGTGGTGATGCTGTTTAGGGTGGGCGATTTCAGCGCGATGATCGCCGTTGTGCTCTATGCATTGGCCCCGGCTGTGAGATACGCCGCACATGGCATTCGAGCAGTGCCGCCACACCTGCTGGAGGCGGGTAAAATGGCGGGTTGCACACCGTTGCAGCTGCTTTGGCGCGTGAAACTGCCGCTGGCGACGCCACAGCTTCTTCTCGGGCTGAACCAGACGATTATGCTCGCGCTTTCTATGCTGGTGATCACTGCGCTTGTGGGCACCCGTGACCTGGGTCAGGAAGTCTATATCGCTTTGACCAAAGCCAACGCGGGGCAGGGGATCGTGGCGGGCCTGTCGGTGGCATTCATCGCAATCATCGCCGATCGGATCGTAAACGCCTTATCGGACACCCAAAAACGGAGGTTAAGTCTATGATGAAGGATGCTATTTCTTACGCGGCGCAGCTGCCGTGTTTTGACAATCCAGATCAGATCGAACCGTTGAGCGGTGGGATCACCAATGTTAATTTGCGCGTGACGGATGGGGATCGACGCTATGTAGTGCGGTTGGGGCAGGATATCCCGGAACACGGCGTTCTGCGCTGGAACGAACTGGCGCTCAGCCGCGCGGCGGAAGCGGCAAAGATTTCACCCGCTGTTCATTATCATGCACCAGGGGTGCTCGTGCTCGATTTTATCGAGGCCCGAACCTACACCGAGGAATTGGCCCGCGATCCGGCAAACGTGCCGCGCATCGTTGAGCTGTTGAAACATACGCACCATGCCCTGAATGCGCATCTGACCATGCCGGTGCTCACTTTCTGGCCGTTCCAGGTGAACCGCACATATGCCACGCGGCTGCGCGCTGACGGATCTCGACACGCTGCAAACCTGCCCGGTCTGATGACCGCTTTGGACCAACTCGAAGCGGCGACGGGGCCGGTGACGCTGGTTATTGGTCACAACGATTTGCTGGCCGCGAACATCCTTGATGATGGGGCCAAGCTTTGGCTCATCGACTGGGAATACGGCGGGTTTAATACGCCTTTATTCGATCTTGCGGGATTGGCTGGCAATAACGGGTTCTCCGAAGCGCAGGAGACGGATATGCTCGCGCAATATTTCGGTGTCCCCGCCACCACTCATTGGCGCGCCTATCAGGCCATGAAATGCATTTCGCTGATGCGCGAGACCCTCTGGTCCATGACGTCGGAAATCCACTCGAGCCTAAATTTCGATTACGCTGCCTACACCGTTGAAAATATGGGCCGGCTCGATGCTGCCCTGCAAGATTTCCAAAATACATAAGGATCTATCATGACGCTTCCTTCATCGGCCAAGACCCTCATCATCGGCGGTGGCATCATCGGTTGCTCCACCGCTTACCATCTCGCCCAGATGGGCGAGGAGGTATTGCTACTGGAAAAAGCGGCTCTGACATCCGGGTCGACCTGGCATGCTGCTGGGTTGGTGGGGCAATTGCGCTCTAACGCCAACATCACACAGCTCTTGGGGTATTCAATCGATCTTTATAACAAACTGGAGCAGGAGACCGGCCTTGCCACGGGTTGGAAGATGAATGGCGGGTTGCGGTTGGCCTGTAACGAAGAGCGTTGGACTGAAGTGAAGCGGCAAGCCACAACGGCACATTCCTTTGGTCTAGATATGCAACTCCTGACGCCAAAGGAAGCACAAGATCTCTGGCCGCTCATGGATATTTCAGACATTGTCGGGGCGGCATTCCTGCCCACGGACGGGCAGGCCAGCCCCTCGGATATTACCCAGGCGCTCGCAAAGGGCGCGCGAGCAAAGGGGGCGGTTATAAAAGAAAATACCCCCGTTACCGAGATTCTGATCGAAGGTGGCAAACTGGCGGGCGTGCGCACGGCGGCGGGAGATATTGCCTGCGAAAAGCTCGTTCTGTGTTGTGGACAGTGGACGCGCGAACTCGCCCAGACCATCGGGGTGACTGTGCCGCTTATTTCGGTGGAGCATCAATACATGCTTACGGAAGCTTTTGGGGTTCCGACAGACCTGCCAACGTTGCGCGATCCAGACAGGCTGACCTATTACAAAGAGGAAGTGGGCGGCCTGATCATGGGAGGATATGAACCCAACGGTATCCCTTGGGCCAAAGATGGCATCCCCGAGTTTTTCGATTTTCAGCTGTTAGAGTCAAATTTTGATCATTTTGAACAGTTGATTGAGATGGCCCTGCCGCGGGTGCCAAAACTGGAGAGCGTTGGCGTTAAACAATTGATCAACGGCCCGGAAAGTTTCACGCCGGATGGTAATTTTATCCTCGGTGAGGCGCCAGAGATGGCCAATGTGTTCATCGGTGCCGGATTCAATGCCTTTGGTATCGCTTCGGGGGGCGGTGCCGGGATGGCGCTGGCCGAATGGGTGGCCAATGGCGCGCCGCCCTATGATATGTGGCCGGTAGACATCCGCCGCTTCGGCCGACCGCATACCGATGTCGACTGGGTGCGCACCCGCACGCTTGAGGCCTATGGCAAGCATTACACAATGGCGTGGCCATCAGAAGAACATGACAGTGGTCGCCCCTGTCGCCGCTCACCGCTCTATGACACTCTTAAATCAGCAGGCGCCGTTTTTGGGGAGAAACTGGGGTGGGAACGTCCAAACTGGTTTGCCGAAAAAGCCGAGGTGGCCCGGGATATTTACACGTTTGAGCGCCCAAACTGGCATGTGCCGGTGGGACGAGAACACAAAGCTGCCCGCGAGGCGGCGGTTCTGTTAGATCAAAGTTCCTTTGCTAAATTTGTCTTGCAAGGGCCGGATGCCGAGGCGGCTCTACAATGGATTGCGGCCAATCGGGTGGACAAGCCGGTGGGGTCAATCACCTATACCCAGATGCTTAACGATCAGGGGGGAATAGAGTGTGATGTGACCTGTGTACGCACCGGGCACGACAGCTACTACATTGTCACCGGTACGGGTTTTGCGACCCATGATTTCGATTGGATTCGCCGTAACATTCCTGATGGGATGAATGCTCAGCTCGTCGATGTCACATCTTCCAATGCGGTGCTATCGCTTTTTGGCCCCAAAGCGCGGAACATCCTGTCTGCGGCAACGCGGGCAGATGTATCAAATGAGGCTCAGCCTTTTGCCACTGCGCTGCAAATCGGCATCGCCGGGTGCCCGGTTCTGGCTCTGCGGATCACTTATGTTGGAGAGCTTGGCTGGGAACTCCACCTGCCCACCGAATATGCCCTGTCTGTCTATAACGCGCTGCAAGACGCCGGCGCCGAGCACGGTTTGCGCAATGCCGGGTACCGCGCGATTGAAACTCTGCGACTTGAGAAAGGGTATCGGGCCTGGAGCTCTGATATCGGTCCAGATCACACGCCGGACGAGGCTGGTCTGGGCTGGGCGGTGAAAATGAAATCAAACATTGCTTTCAGAGGCCGGGAGGCTGTGGCTGCGCAACGTAAGGAGGGGGTCAGGAAGGTTCTCGCAACTTTTACAACCAGCGGCGATACCATCCTGTCAGGCCGCGAAACGATTTACCGCAATGGTGTGCGATGTGGCTGGCTGTCTTCGGGCGGCTATGGCCATACGCTGGGGCATTCGATTGGCATGGGATATGTGCGCGCGTCCGAATCGATTGACCGCGAGTACGTTTTGCAGGGCACCTATGAGCTGGAAGTGGCAACCGAGCGGGTGTCGGCTGAGGTCACGTTGAACCCGCTCTATGATCCGGGCATGGATCGGGTCCGGGGTTAGAGATATGACACGGCATTCGGCCAAACACCTTGTCATCGGGGGGGGCATCATCGGATGTTCCATTGCTTATCACCTGACCCGCATGGGCGAGAAAGACGTTGTACTTCTGGAACGCGCCAGCCTGACCGAAGGGGCGACCTGGCATGCGGCAGGCCTTGTGGGTCAGCTGCGCTCGTCTCGCAATACCACACGAATGCTCAAGAAATCCGTTGAGATGTACGACCGGCTGCAAAACGAAGAGGGCATGCAATTCGACTGGAAGAAAACCGGGTCGCTGCGGCTTGCGGCCACGCATGACCGGATGCTTGAGGCCAGACGTCTGGCCACAATGGCGCGGAGTTTTGATCTCGAGATGGAGATTATCAGCCCCGCTGAAGCAAAAGTGCTCTTTCCGTTGATTGAGCAAAAAGGTTTGCAGGGTGCGGCGTACATCCCGTCCGATGGCTACGTTGATCCCGCGTCGCTATGTCAAGCCATCGCCAGCGCGGCGCGCGCTCAGGGGGCCGATATCCGGCAGGGTGTCGAGGTGACCGATTTCACAATTCATGGCGGTCGGATCACGCATGTAGAAACAACCGCCGGCAAATATGAGGCACAGAACGTCATACTTGCCACCGGCATGTGGAGCCGTGAAATCGGCGCTAAATTGGGTATCCGCGTGCCGGCGTGTGCGGTTGAACATCAATACATTGTCACCGAATCCACCGGCGATGAAATCGGGCATTATCCGACGCTGCGGGATCCCGAAAGGCTGGTCTATTACAAACCGGATGTGGGTGGTCGTCTTGTGATAGGCGGGTATGAGGAGGGCACATTGCCGTTTGGCGATCCAGAAATTCCGGATCAATTCATACGCCAGTTGCTGCCAGAAAATCTTGATCGTTTCCTGCCGCTTGCAGAGCTGGCTGGGCAGGTGACACCGGTTTTGAACGACGTTGGTATCCGGCAGGTGATCAATGGCCCGATTCCGTATTCCGCGGATGGAGATTTCGTCATGGGCTGGCAGCCGGATTTCGAAAACCTGATGCTTGCGACTGGGTTCCTCTATGGGATAGCGGCTGGCGGTGGCGCCGGAGAGATGATTGCGGAATGGATTTTGGAGGGCGCCCCCTCTCTTGATCTCTGGCCCCTGGATGTGCGTCGGTTCGGTCCCCATCACGGGACGCGGGCATTCATGTATCCGCGTGCGGTCGAGCATTACGCGCATCACTATAAAATGCGTTACCCGGGGCAGGAGCATGAGGCGGCGCGGCAACTGCGCCTGTCGCCGCTCTACGGGCGCCTGAAAGACGCAGGCGCGGTATATGGCTCCAAGAACGGTTGGGAACGTCCCCTCTGGTTTGCACCTGAGGGGGTGGATCCCGTGGATCAGCTCGATTTTCTCGACCCCGGTTGGAAGGTCTTCGCCGCGATGGAGCACAGAGCGGTGCGGGAGCGGGTGGCGCTGATTGATCAATCCTCGTTTGCCAAGTTTGAGATCCTCGGCGAGGGCGCCCTAGATCTGTTACAGCGGCTTTGCGTCTCGGACATGGACAAGCCCCTCGGCGCGGTTATCTATACCCAAATGTGCAATGATAACGGCGGGACGGAGGCGGACGTGACCTTTATCCGACTTGGGCCGAAGCACTTTTATATGGTCACGGGGTCTGGTTTCGGTGTGCATGACAGCGATTGGATTAGGCGCAACACGCCAGAGGATGGCTCTGCCCACCTGATCGAAGTGACGTCGGGCAAAGCAGTTGTGAACATTGTCGGACCCCTGTCGCGCGACGTTCTTGGCGCAGTTTCAGAGAGCGACCTGTCGGACGCGGCCATCGGTTTTGCCACTGCGCGTGAGATCATCGTGGGGGCTGCACCGGTTTTGGCTGCGCGGATCGGTTATGTGGGTGAACTTGGCTATGAGCTGCATATTCCGACAGAATATGCCGCCCATGTGTATGATCTGCTTTGGGAGGCTGGGCAAAGTCTGGGCATTGCCAATGTGGGTTACCGGGCGATTGAAAGCCTGCGGATGGAAAAAGGATACATCTATTGGTCCGGTGACGTGACGCCGGATTACACCCCGGTCGAAGCTGGAGTGGGTTTTAGGGTGCATCTGAACTCAAAGGGTGATTTCAAAGGTCGCGCGGTGCTCGAAGCCCAAAAGAACGGGAATTTGAAACGCAAGCTTTGCACTTTTGTGACCACAGAAAATCTGCCGCTGACAGGCGGGGAAACCATTTTGATAGGCGACAGGGTGGTATCGCTTGCCACATCTGTGGGCTATGGGCACACGGTCGAAAAGACCATTCTGCGTGGGTATCTGGACAAGATACATTGGGGTGAGAGGGATTTCATGCTTGAGGTTTTCGGAGAGCGCTATCCAATCACCCGTGTTGAAAGCCCGGTCTATGACCCTGAGAATGCGGCGTTAAAAGGGTAGGGATAAATCACAATGACAGAACACATACCACAGGTGATGGTGGCGCTGCGCAAAGCGCCTGAATTTCAGGGTGTAGATACCGCAGACAGCATCACCCGACTGGGTGGGTTGACCAATCTGGTGCACCGTGTCGATCTGGGTGAGAGATCGGTGATTGTGCGGATCCCGGGCGAAGGAACAGAGGCCTATATCGACCGGGCCATCGAGGCGCATAACGCCCATGCTGCAGCGCGGGCGGGCGTTTCGCCCGAAGTGGTCTATGCCGATGCGGACAGCGGCTTAATGATCACCGAGACGGTTCCGAACATCGAAACGATGACGCCAGACCTTTTCAAAAGCCGTGCTGGGTCGCCGGAACGGGCGGGCGCGGCGCTGGCGAAATTGCACAATTCCGGTGAGGGTTTTCAATTCCGTTTCGAGTTGTTTGAGATGATTGACGACTATCTTAACGTGTTGTCCACCAAGAAAGTGAGCCTGCCGGAGGGGTATCACGATGTTGTTGCCGCTGCAGAACCGGTAAAGCAGGTTTTGGCGCAGGCCGACACACCGCTTGCCCCCTGTCACTGTGATCCCCTGTGCGAGAATTTTCTGGATGACGGAAAAATTATGTGGATCGTCGATTGGGAGTATTCTGGCATGAATGACCCACTGTGGGATTTGGGTGATCTGTCTGTTGAAGCTGGAATGGACGCAGGGCAGGATGCAGAAATGATGGCCGCGTATTTCGGGCGCCTGCCAACTGAAGCCGAACAGGGACGGTTGGTGATCTACAAGGCGATGTGTGACCTGCTCTGGACGCTTTGGGGATTGATACAGCTGGCCGATGAGAACCCGGCTGAAGATTTTTGGGCCTATGCCACCGGGCGTTTTGCGCGGTGCAAGGCCCTGATGCAAGATGAGGGTTTTTACCAACACGTCGAAGCGGTCCGCGCGGGCTAACTGCGCCATCGGTAAAGGGTCTGCAACGCCTGTAGGTTTTACCACAAGAGGGCGATACGACCCACATTGGCCAACACAAAAGACGGGCTGGCCGGTATGAACACACCAGAGCTTGACGCGCCTTACGGGAAAAAAGCAAAGAGGGCGATCGGTGCGTTTTGCAAAGACCTAGTCGTCACCGCATATTTAATCGGTGAACCCTCGTATCTGGCACAGCTGTTAATAGTCTGGCATCAGGTTTGTACACGAGTTTGTACACTGG
>ERZ1049444.2088-NODE-2088-length-13725-cov-4.371617_pt1 | contig 13725 bp, 11 predicted proteins | sample MGYA00383101_ERZ1049444 | MGnify/ENA primary metagenome ERZ1049444 (study PRJEB29581, sample SAMEA5548371) | metagenome | biome: marine; feature: coastal; material: water | depth 50 m | study: Short-term variability in the microbial, nano- and picoplankton...
CATCCGACCCAAGCAGCTCCACCGTCCATGAAAGCGATGTCAGCATTGCCGAACCGTAGTGCCTCAATAATTGCGCCTTCGGAGGTAACCGGGTAAAGCGTCACAGTAACCCCAGTTTGTTCGGCGATGAAATCCGCCAACACTTGAGGGTTCTCTGCAGGGTTCTCGTAATCGTCTTTCATTTCGAAGGCGATTCGGATGTTGGAGATTGTAGGTTCAACTGAATCGTTAATGGTGAATTTCGTGTCGTAGTATGCTGAAATTCGAGGGACATCTTCAATCAAATTCCCGCAGGAGGCAAGGTGTTGTGACGCATTTGTTGAAGAGATCGCTGGTGTGTTGAGAACATCCGAGAGAATGGACTGCCCTTCGGTCGTATCCTTCATGGCTACAAGTGCATTCTGAACAAGGGTCATTGTGGCTGCGTTACTGGTTGCAGGGTTGTACATTACGGGGTGCGATGGCGCATTTCCGTAGGACGGTAACAAGATGTAATCGGATTCGGGAAGGCACCAAGCCTCGTTATCGGATGCATCTTCGTTTCCACAGTAGGATGGGACGGTTGAATCCTTGACGAACGCAACGTCTCCGACGCCTTCAGAAAGGCACTTAACAGCCCCACTGTAAGAGTAGTATGGTGTTCCTGAATCTGGAATACTCGCATCTTCACTGAAGAAGTTTGTAATGGTCGAGCGTAGAGATTCTACATCATTAGCATCGCCGATGACATTGGCGTAACCGTTTCCGATCAGGAAGCCCATTGGAAGAAGCATGCCTGCGGATTTGAGCCACCCGGTGTGACAGGAATTCTTACCAGCCATGAGTGAAAACGGGTCTGTTGCAGGGTCATCGTCAAGATGTGCTGCTGCGATTTCAGAATCTTTGAGGACCACCGCGTGAGCACTGTAGTACGTGCGGCCATCCGATTTTTGATCGGCTGCGATTGCATCCAATCCATATTGTTGCCAACCAACCCAAGCTGCACCTCCATCCATGAAGGCGATGTCTGCATTTCCGAATCGAAGAGCCTGAAGCGCTGCACCCTCGGAATCAATAGGGTAGAGAGAGACATCCATGTTGAGTTCCTCACTCATGTAATCTGCCAGCCGTTGAGGGTTTTCATCAACATTGGTATAATCGTCTTTAATGCTGTATGCAATGATGAAATCATCCAAATCTGAGCCTTCGTCTTTGTCTCCCGTCCCAAGACATCCTGCAAGAGATGTCGTAGCAACTAAAAAGATGATTATCGCCGATTTTAATGTTCGCGTTTCCATGTTATGACCTACGAGTTTAGGCCGCCCTAAAAGTATCCCGCTTATAGGTTTTCGTATACCCTAAAAATAAATATTATTCGCTCAACAGCCCTGAAAACAATGTTTGCGGATAGTCCCTCTCGGATTTGAACCGAGGTCGGAGGAACCAGAATCCTCCATGATGGACCGCTACACTAAGGGACTGTATCCTTGGCGAAGAACGAGTCCTTCTTGAAATAAACGGTGAGAAGGTTCTCAACTCAAACGAAGCGAAAGAGAACTTTTGAAACCCAAGAAAGCATCATGATGGTCATGAATGACGCCAATGCATATTTGGCCCATGGGCGTGAAGGTTTGGTTTCTGGCCAAAGGTCAATCCCCATCGCTTCTGCTTGCTCGATGAGAACGGCCATTTCGGCCAGATGCTCCTCCACCGAGTCATGACTCATATTAGACCGGTACCGTCGGCCCTATTTTTACCCTCGGAGCCTACGAGAATAATGTTGCAGAAGATGGCCAATACGTCTTCTTTATGGATGCTGATGATTCAGGTACACTTTCTGATGGCGACATGGTCTACATCAACAACAACGATATTGTTGTAGAAGAATGGAACACAGTCCGGCTCTATTCTTCCTCAGCCGACGCCTACAGCGACGAAAATCCGTCTCTGCCAGGATTCACAGGTATGCTCGCCACGCTTTCATTGCTTGGTGCAGCTTTCATTCGCCGCCAAGAAGCATGAACGATACGCAAGCCTTGAAGGTAAGCCGCTCAAGGCCCCTTCATGAGTGAAGTACCTGAAGGTGTCAACTTTGCTCCCGCTTCACGTCGCTCTGCGCGCCCAACTGCGACCATGACGCTAACACGAGACGGGCCAGATGGTGTCGAGGTACTCCTCGGCAAACGTTCTCGAACCATGCGAGCGTTTCCCAATTACTGGGCTTTTCCAGGTGGGGGAGTATCATCTGTAGATACAGCCGCAGTAGAGTACTTCTCCCAACTTGAAGGAGAAGAGGCCAAGACCATCGCTTGTATATTGCGAGAAATGAGTGAAGAGCTTGGCCTTGTACCTGCACCTACTGGCCTAATATCTGTACCGTTAGAGGCCAGAATGGCCATCGTTAGCGATAAAAAGAACTGGCTCCCAATGGCTCAAAACAACGCTTTCCCAGTGTCTAGAGAGAACATCAAGGTACTCAGTCACCGAATTACGCCTCCCTTTGGCCCTGTGCAGTTTGATAATGCATTCCTACATTTCCACGCTGGTTCATCCAAAGAGGTCCCTGAAATCGATTTGGAACCTCAAACTGAATTTACAGAAGTCATGTGGGCAAAGCCCATGGAAATCCTATCAAAATGGCGCTCTTATGAAATGAAAGTCGCTCCTCCCGTGGTCACGCTTCTCATGGAAATCGAGCGCACCCTTGATCGCTTTGATCGGAACATGGAGAACGCTGCAGATGATATCGCGTCAAGACTTCCCGGACGACGCTCGATCCTGTTTGCCCACGGTGTTGAGGTTGTGCCCATCAAAACGGCCACATTACCGCCTGCGGACCACACCAATGCCTACATGGTAGGAGACCCCCAAGGTGACTATGTTTTGGTTGACCCTGCTGTAAGAATGCGTGAAGATATGGAATCTCTGGCAACCGCCATTGACCGACACAAGGGCACCCTTGTGGCCGTTGTGTTTACTCATAGCCACGGCGACCACCTTGCTGATATTGGGCTGCTCCGAGAAGCAATTGACGCTCCCATTTGGGGCAGTGAATATACTTCTCAAAGCGTCCCATGTGACCGTATTCTGGTTGATGGAGATGTGCTTCAACTTGGGAACCAATCTTGGAATGTCATGATAACCCCTGGCCACCATCCCGGACATGTTTGCCTTCTCGGTGATGCTGGGCTGATCGCCGGTGATATGGTAGCAGGAATCGGAACCATACTCATCCCCCCTCAAACCGGCAACATGAACGAATACATCGAACAGTTGAAGCGACTCAAGGATGCAAAGCCGCATCTGATTTTCCCCAGCCATGGGCCGGTCATCGCTCTGCCAGAGCAAACCATTCAACGCTACATTGACCATAGAAGCGCTCGGCACCAGCGAGTACTGGATGCTGTTCTTGCTGGAACATCAAACGTCGAAGATATCGCAAGAACAGCATATGAAGACACTCCAGACGCACATCCAAGTCTTGCAATTGACCAAACATTGTCCCATCTACTCGCTCATCAAGAGGAAGGGAATGTTGTGCATAACAACAAGATTTGGACCGCACACCAATAAGAGGAGATCCCATGTCAAGAAGAGTCGTAATCAACAAAGCAGGAGGCGTTTCCGCCATTACCGTCCAATCCATGGATATGCCGGAACCAAAAGAGGGTGAAGTTCGAATCAGAGTCGTCTTTGCCGGCATCAACTTCGCAGATTTATTGATGCGGATGGGCTTTTACAATCCACGCCCACCTTACCCGTTCACACCGGGTTACGAAGTCAGCGGCTACATTGATGCCCTCGGGCCAGGCATCACTTCGTTCACCCTTGGACAGCGAGTTGTGGCCGCAATGCGAAACGGCGGACAAGCAAGCCACGTGACGTGCGTAGCCTCCAGGGTTCTCGCTGTTCCTGACAAAATATCACTCAAATCAGCCGCTGCAATCCCGGTAATCTACCTCACTGCTCACCATATGCTCCACCATCTGGGCCATATGGATAAAGATCATTCCGTACTCATCCACGGGGGCGCTGGAGGCGTTGGAATCGCAGCGCTTCAACTGTGCAAATGGGCTGGGGTTGACAAGGTATGGGCCACATCATCGGCACCTAAACACGATGTCATCAAGCAGTATGGGGCACGGGCGATTGACCGCCATAACGAAAATTTTGTTGAGATTGTCCGAAAGGAGACCGATGGGAGAGGAGTCGACCACGTTCTTGACCCAATCGGAGGAGAGCACCTCAAACGAAGTCTCTCGGTTGTTGCAGAAGGGGGACGATTGTACACCTACGGTCTTTCTGCTGCGGCGCCCACCTCAAAACGTTCCCTTCTCAAAGCCCTCTTCGCAATGAGAAAAACGCCTAAATTTGACCCACTACGGCTCATGACGCGAAACCGTTCAGTGTTTGGCGTTCACATGGGCACATGGACCGACGAGGCCGTCATGCAAACTCAGCTCAATCGGATATTGAGTGGAATTGAAGAGGGCCACCTTGACCCCACCGTCGACAGTATCTTTCCCGCAGAGAAAGTCCAAGATGCTCACCAGTACATCCATGACGCAAAGAATATCGGAAAGGTTCTGCTGCAATTCTCCCCCGATGATGGAGGGGGATTGGAATGAACCTCAACATGAGAGTTCTGCAAAATGCAATGCTTGTGTTGCTCTTACTACCGCTTGTAAGCTTGGCCGGGTGCACTTCGGAAACCGACAATTGGATTCGCCTTGATGCGGATGAATTCGCCGTGGCGATCGATGACGAAGAAGGCGCCTTTCTCCTTGATACTCGCACTCAAGATGAGTGGGAAGCAGACGGTCATTTGGAAAATGCGACCCTCATCCCGCACGATGAAATCTCAGAACGAGCAGGTGAGCTGCCAGATGACAAGTCCACGACCATTCTTCTCTATTGCCGCAGCGGAAACCGGTCCCAAGCGGCTGCTGAAACGCTTCTGGACCTCGGCTACACCGATGTGCGCGACCTTGAAACTGGAATCAATGGTTGGAAGAATGCCGGATACTCCGTCATCTACGGAGCGTGAAACCTTCAATAACGCTCAACTTCACAAGAACAACAAGGAGGTAACAGAGTGAAGAAAGCAATGTCTGGTTTTGATTTACGAGCAATCGCTCGTGAACTGAACGATTTGGCGGGCGCCTACGTCAAGAAAGCATACATGCCCCACTATGAACAAGTCGTACTTCGCCTTAATCCGAAAGGAGCCGATCAATCGGACCTCGTATTGGTACGCGGTGAGCGGATATACACCTCTCAACGAGACCGCCCAATGCCCATGACCCCACCACCGTTCGCCATGGTCCTTAGAAAACATCTCCGCAATGCTCGCCTAACGGCTGTGAACCAAGTTGGTTTCGACCGAGTGTTGTCCTTCCACTTTGATACGAAAGGGGGAGAACGTACGCTGTATGTTGAAGTGTTCAGAGACGGGAACATCATCCTAGCAGATGAACATGGAATTATTGTTCAGCCCTTGACCCACGCCTCATATGCTGGAAGGACACTGAAGAAGGGCGTTGAATATGTTGCGCCACCTGCTGCCTTGGACCCTTACTCTTTGGACTTGGAAGCGGTAACATCACTCCTGCAAGAATCGGATCGCGACCTTGTTTCCACACTCGGAGGAAAGGCAAACCTTGGGGGAACACACGCCAATGCCGTTTGTGAACTTGCTCAGCATGAACCAAATATGGAGCCCACCGAAGCCGACGCTGAAGCCATATACAATGCACTCAAATCCTTGTTAGAAGACTTGGATTCAGCGGATAACGGCCATCTCATCGTTCAACTTGAAGAAGAGGATGGTGACAAATGGCAGTCAGCATACGAGGCTTTGCCTTTGGTTGAACAACACCAATGGCTTGAGAAGCGGACCAAGGAAGCCACCCCGATTCTCTTGCCGGCCCACAAAGGAAAGCCGATTGTAAGTTTTCCCTCACTTCGGCTGGCTGTTGATGCGTGGAAGGGAAGCCATGACGCACATGCATTGCAACGAAGGGAAGAGGAGCGCTTCGAGCAGGCTGGACCGGGCCGGGGACAATCAACCGACGCCAATCGTCTAGGACGGCGAAAGGCTCAGCAGGAGAAAGCATTATCCGGCTTTGGAGTGAAAATCGAGAAGCAGCAACGCCTGGGCCATTTGATACAAGAACACTGGAGTCATGTTGAAAGTCTGCTCAATCAAACCAAAGAAGCCGTTGAAGCCAACGGGTGGGATGCGGTCAAAAAAGCATCAAAATCAATCCCGTGGATTACTTCACTCAACCCTTCAAAGCGGGAAATCAATGTCATTTTACCCGATGACAACAACGAACCAAAAGGACCTCAGGTTTTACTTGAACTCGACGCTACGGTCTATCAAAATGCACAACGGTACTTTGATTCTGCGAGAAAGCAAAAAAACAAAACCAGTGGTGCAGTTGATGCTTTAGAAGAAACTGAACGCCAACTAAAACGTGCAAAGAAAAAAGAAGAGAAGCAGAAAGCAAGTGGGAAAATCAATCGCTTGAAGCGTAGCAAACGCATGTGGTTTGAGCAACACCGATGGGGGATCATCAGCGGAGGCCACCTTTTGGTCGGAGGAAAGGATGCAAAAGGAAACGACTCCGTTGTCAAAAAGCATCTTTCAGGCACCGACATGTATCTTCACGCAGATCTCCACGGTGCCCCTTCTTGCAGCCTAAGGGCGGCACAGGGGTTCGCCCTAGAAGAGCGAAGGCCAACCCATCTCCCCGCAGACATTCCGGCCTATCGACTGGTTGACAAGCTTGGAGATGAACGCATCAATGAAGAGAAATTGAATCAGGCTGCTATGCTTGCACTTTCTTGGAGCAGGGCGTGGAACAGTGGAGGCTCTCATGGAACGGTCTATAGCGTGAAACCTGCACAAGTTTCGAAGACAGCACAGACCGGAGAATACGTTGGTAAGGGAGCGTTTATCGTCCGCGGTCAACGTACATGGTACAAGGATTTGAACGTTGAAATCGGAATTGGGATCGTCGCCATCAATGGAGTGCCTCTGATGATGACCGCTGCACCCGATGAAATACGAACGATGTGTTCACGTTATGCAATACTAAGACCCGGTCTTACCAAGAAGGAGCGAATAGCGAATCAAATTTACAAAGTCACAGGGCTGTCTACCGATGACTTGCTCGGAGTCCTCCCGGGCGCATGCGAAGTAGTTGAGGAGCACGGAATATTTTCACATCCAGTTCCAGTCAAGGAGGAAGAATGATGGATGAGAATACACGCTCCAATGCAGAAATGTGGGACCGACGATTTGGCTTGGAGGCGTTCGCCTACGGCAAAGAACCAAACGTATGGCTCAAGAGTCGTATGGAGTTAATGGAGCCGGAATTGAATTCCAGAGCGTTGTTTCCAGCGGATGGCGAAGGCAGAAACGCAGTATGGGCTGCTCGAAAGGGGTGGGCCGCAGAGGTCTTTGACCTCTCTGAAGAGGGGAAACAGAAGTGCATGCAACTCGCAGCCGAATTTGATGTCGCGGTAGAATATCATGTTGATGATTTGGTATTACGGCCATTTGAGAGCCAGGATTATGATCTCATCGCTTGCTCATGGTTTCACACGCCTACTCCGATTCGTGAACGGCATATGCCCCGTATGCTACACGCACTGAAATCCGGCGGGCATTTCGTCATGGAAGGCTATCATCAAAGCCAACTTCCGTTATCCAGCGGGGGGCCAAAGTCGTTGGATCTACTGTTTGACCTCGATACTGTTCTTGCTGAGTTAACCGGTCAACATGCTCCTGAAATGAAAATCATTCATGCGTCGGTGGAAACAACTGCGCTCAATGAATCCGATTTACATCGGGGAGATGCAAGGGTTGTTCGGTTGCATTTAATGAAAATTTAATCCACTTGCAGGCATTAAAATGAAGTAGAGGTAAGGCCACCACCCTAATATGAGGCTGATTTGGCTCGTTTTCATTTTACTTACGACGAGTCTTGCATCACCTTTGGTTGACAATTCAGCCGCACAGAATGTAGTGGCCGCAGTAGAACTAAGCTGCACTGCACCATACTCAAGCGGTAGCGTGGAACTCGAAGTCCATCCCGGAGCAGCATTGACTGGATATGCAGATTGTACGGTGAGCAATCCTTCGGCTCACACTGAGAAAATCGCAATTGAGGTCACTGCAGATGGATTAGCAACCGCTGCGCCTGGCTCAATCTACCTTGCTGCCGGTGATGAGTCGGACTTCCAAGTCACCATAAGGGCTGACAGTCAAATGGCCGTACAGTCAAAGTCACTTACCATCACGGCCACTGTTCAAGAAACAAGTGGTTTGCCGCCCCCCAATGTCGCTGAGAGTTCTGTAAACATGATGGCAGCCATCATGCAGTATGCTGGACTTAACCTCGAAATAACACATCCTATTGTGTCAATTGAGGCGGGTTCGATTGAAAGTTTAGAGTATAAAGTCTACAACCAAGGCAATGGCTTAGACCAATTCATCATTTCTACAAACGGTGACATTGTCGATGGAATGCGTGCATTTTCGCTCCCATTCACAGGGATAGAAGTCGAAGCTTACGGGCCTCCAGCAACCTTTAGAATCACAGTAAACACGCCAGCAGACGGTTCCGATTGGCCGTTAAACGTAGATGGAGTCCACACTCTAACGGTAGATGTGGATGTGATGCTCAAGAGTCAATTCAGCTGCGAATACACCAGTGAATGCATGTCGGTGAGTTTGACTCAAAAGGTTATTTTCTTTCAAAACCAAACGCTAGAAGAACAGGCTGAAGCAAATGATTTAGCAAGTTCTTCCGAGCAACAAATGTTGATTTATGGGGGGACAGGAGCGACCTTACTTCTTCTGCTGTTCGTATTCTTTGCATTGAGAAAAAGACAACCTTGAACGAAAAGAAAACATCCATCCAAACATCTTGGATCAAATAAGCAGGGTTACGACGACAAGGCTCGAACAAGGTTCATGAAGAACTGCTGTTCTTTGGAGAGCCTTCACTTCTTTCGCTTAAAGGAACGAGGAGGAGAGCCTCTGCGCCGAGCAAAGTTTGGTCGTGGACCGGAACGCGGTCGTGGAGGTGGGGCTCTCTTGCCCTTGTGTTCCTTGTTCTCTCCGCTCTCGTCACTTCGAGAATTGTTCTCTCGGCTAGGAGCTGAACGGCCATGATATCCGCTGTTTTCACGAGGTTCGCCACGGCGTCCACCATCACGGCCACCTTGACGGTCTCCTCGGTTTTCTCGTCGGTCGTTGCCTCCCTGGTTGTAGCCTCGGCCACCGTCTCGGCCACCTTGGCGGTCCCCGCGGTCATTTCCACGATGATTGTCACTTCTTTGGTTACCGCCTTGCCGGTCATCTCGCTGGCCTCGGCTGTCATTTCGTGACCCGCCATCGTTTCCACGGTCATCGCCTCTGCGATATCCACCGTCACGTTGATTGCGCTCATTGCGATTGAAATCAGGCCTTCCACCATCTCGGCGACCACCATCTCGGCGACCGTAGCCACCGCCACCGCCACCATCTCGGCGTCCACCGTCTCGACGTCCGTAGCCACCGCCACCGCCACCATCTCGACGTCCGCCATCTCGGCGTCCACCGTCTCGACGTCCGTAGCCACCGCCACCATCTCGACGTCCGCCATCTCGGCGACCGTAGCCACCGCCACCGCCACCATCTCGGCGACCACCATCTCGACGTCCGCGAGAACGAGGCTCGGGAGGAATGTATTCAACTTCAAACGTTGGAAGGGAGCCAAAATCAGGAGGAGTGAAGTCCACATTCACACCTACATTTTTCTGGAGGCGGTGGTACATCTTCTTCTGAGGTCGTTGAACAAGAGACACAACGACTCCGCTTGCTCCACCACGAGCTGTTCGACCACTGCGATGCTTGTACGCCTTACCGTTTTCAGGCGGGTCGTAATGAATGACACAGTTGACTCCTTCAACATCCAGACCTCGTGCGGCGACGTCAGTAGCAACGAGCGCCATGCATTCTCCATGCTTGAAAGCCTGCATAGCACGGTCTCGTTGTCGTTGGGACAATCCACCATGAAGCCCCCGAACACCAAGGCCGTCATCGAGCAGCTCGTCTGTCACCCGCTCAACACCGAGGCGGGTACGGCAAAATACAACCGTCCGGCCGCAATTACGGATTAATTCAGCCGAAATTGGAGACTTCTTAGCATGAGGCATGAGCCAAAAATGATGCTCCATGTCTGTAATGGACACTTCTTCTGCACCGACCTCAAGACGGACCGGTTCTCGTTGGTAACGCTTGATCAAATCCGCAACTTCGTCGTCGAGTGTAGCACTGAATAAAACGGTTTGTCGGTCCGGTAAGCATCGGTCGAGGATATCACAAACGGGTTCCATGAATCCCATGTCGGCCATTCTGTCGGCTTCGTCAATGACAACAACTTCAACATCTTTGAGAACGACTGCACCCCGCTCCATCAAATCAAGGAGACGGCCTGGGCAAGCGACGACAACATCCAATCCACGCTCAAGAGCCCGGTATTGATTCTTGTATGATACACCACCATAGATGGTCCCTACAGTTCGATCAATGACACGAGCAAGAGGCTTTAGAACGCCATAAATTTGTTCGGCCAACTCTCGAGTTGGAGTTAGAATGAGGGCACGTGGACGGTTTGGTTCAGCGAAAGATACCTTTTCCAACATAGGGAGACCAAACGCGAGGGTTTTTCCGGACCCTGTGGGGGCTCTGCATGAAACATCTTTACCTTCCATTGCAGGAGGGATAGATTCGACTTGAACTTCGAACGGCTCGTTAATACCTTGGGAAGACAATACTTCCGCAAGTGCATCGCTTATGCCGAGGTCTTGAAAGGAACCCATTGGTACACCCAATGTGAAGCCCCCGCCGCTCCCTATTTAGCATGAACCGTTCAAAGCAGGGAAAATCGGGCCTTGGATTCAAACCTCGCGAGTCACATACATCGCCACGGCATTTCCGCCGCCGAGGCAAAGAGTTACGATTCCTGAAGCGGCTTCAATGCGTCGCATGACCCCTAATAGGGTGATGAGACAACGGGTTCCGCTCGCTCCCAAAGGATGACCTAAACTGACTGCTCCACCGTGAAGATTGAACCGATCGTCTGGAATTCCCACTTCTTGAGCCACAGCACACGATGCTGAAGCGAACGCTTCGTTATGTTCGTAAACATCAACATCCAATACCTCAAGCTCATTTCTCTCTAACAGCATCTTCACTGCGGGGATCGGAGCGCTCATGACACGAGCCGGTTCGACACCAGATGTGCAATAGTCACGTATGTGAGCAATGATTTCCCATCCTTGCTCCAGTGCAAAGGATTCTTCTGCGACTAAAATCGCACTTGCTCCGTCATTGAGAGTACTGGCGTTCCCAGCAGTCACCATGCCTTCTCGGTCAAATGCTGGACGCAATTTACCAAGGGAATCAAGGGTCGTTTGGCCTCGAACTCCTTCGTCAGATGTGAACGAAAGGGGGTCTGCTCGTCGCTGTGGGACTTCGATTGAGAAGGTCTCCCAATCAAACCAGCCTTGTTCCCAAGCATTGGCCGCCCGTTGTTGGCTGCGTAATGCAAATTGGTCAGCATCATCGCGACTGATGTTGCATTCCCTGGCAACTGTCTCTCCGGTAAGCCCCATGTGTACATCATTGTAAACATCCCAGAGACCGTCGTGAATCATTGAATCAATCAGTGTGGAAGAACCCATTTTAGCACCTTTTCGTTGGCCCATGAGCAATTGTGGGGCGTTACTCATACTCTCCATGCCCCCTGCAACAATGGCTTTGTATTCGCCTGCACGAATGCTGTTTGCAGCCATCATGGCTGCCTTGAGGGAAGAGCCGCATACTTTGTTGATGGTTGTACAAGGGGTTGAAACCGGTAGTCCAGCACCCAAAGCAACTTGCCTTGCTGGGTTTTGTCCCGCTCCTGCTTGGAGCACTTGGCCAAAAAGAACTTCGTCAATCACACCTGATTGAGGGTCGATGTTGACACGTTTCAACAATTCCTTGACGGAAAAAGTGCCCAATTCAACCGCTGTGAACGAGGATAACGAGCCGAGGAATTTCCCAATGGGCGTGCGGGCAACGCCGCAAATAACTGCTTGTGGCTGGGACATGATTCATCCAGCCACTGAAACACTTTGAAGGTGCCCGTTACCCAAGTTGGTAGGTGAGAAGGCTTGATGAAGCGAACCCGCTGGGATAAGCATGGCCAAATTCAAGACCAACTTGGAACTTTCAAGAAAAGCTGATGAAATGAGAAACGTCGAAGTGCAACTGGATTTCACTCCCAATGCCCTTGCGTCGGTCCTTTATCGACAAGGCGACACCGTGGTCTTGGCTTGCTGTACTAAGGAATCTAAACTTCCACGTTGGTTCCCTCGGGACGCAACAAAGGGCTGGGTTCATGCAGAATACTCACTCCTCCCTGGTTCTACCGATTCCCGATTCCGCCGTGAGCGAAACGGAGCAAAGGGGCGCACTCAGGAAATTGAACGCCTTATTGCTCGGTCGCTCCGCGCTGCAGTGGACTTGGAAGCACTTGGACCAGTGGCTTTGAACATTGATTGCGATGTGCTGAACGCAGATGGTGGTACTCGATGCGCCTCCATAACTGCGGCCAACATCGCCCTTCGTTTGGCTGTCCGTCGTTTGATTGCGAGCGGCGATTGTTTGCCTTCTGACCTCCGCCCAACCTTCGAGCAACGCAAAGAGGGCTGGACTGCCCCATCACTATCTGCGGTTGAACAAAAGAACCACGAGATGGACGTCATACCTCACGACCTCGCCGCTGTTTCAGTGGGATTGATTGATGGTGATGTCTATCTGGACTTGGATTACATACTGGATTCAAATGCAGATGTTGACATGAACGTCATCAAGACAAGCGACGGCAAGTATGTTGAAATTCAAGGCACTGGAGAGGAATCTACTTTCTCCGCCGAAGAACTCAGCGCACTTTTGGCGCAAGCCGATGGTGGAATGGAGACGCTGTTCCAGATGCAAACTGATGTTTTGAACGAAGCCGTTTGAGAGGCAAGAGGGGCTTCTTTTGACCGGGCCGGTGAAGGCGCTGCATCGGAAGGCTTGATATGGCGAGGGTTCTCGCCAAGAATGAACGGGTTAGTAGCTTAGTTGGGAGAGCGCGGCACTGAAGATGCCGAGGTCGCTGGTTCAAGTCCGGCCTAACCCACCAACATTCACCCCTGTGAGGGTTCTCATGGTAATCGAAAACAATGATATGGGTTTCAATTCCGCACAAGAACGGATGGGTGCGGCCATATCTGGCGTATTCCTGTTTTTCTTTGGATTCCCGTTTACATTGGTTCCGTTCATGATCTTACCCAATGTTTACGGAGAAGGAATGATGTTGAATGTATTCATGTTCTGCTTTACATTGCCGTTTCTATGTGCTGGGCTTCTCGTCCAAACCCTCGGATGTGCTTCGGTCATGATGGCCCTCTTCCCTGAAAGTGAGTTCACTCGCAATCAGCTCCGAAAACGTCGAGAGGTATCAGCCTCCGGAGAACCTGACGGCGACCTTCATTCATTTCCATCATACGCTGAAGAATTTGGAGTGGGCCGCCAAGTGAACATCGAGAAAAGCAGCAATTTTTGGGACGATGTGGACGGGAAATGACGAATTTCTGTTCTTGAGTTCATCTTTTGAAGCATATTCATGCCCGCTCCCAATTCTATAGAAAGGAACT
>ERZ1049444.2097-NODE-2097-length-13702-cov-4.721697_pt1 | contig 13702 bp, 9 predicted proteins | sample MGYA00383101_ERZ1049444 | MGnify/ENA primary metagenome ERZ1049444 (study PRJEB29581, sample SAMEA5548371) | metagenome | biome: marine; feature: coastal; material: water | depth 50 m | study: Short-term variability in the microbial, nano- and picoplankton...
AGGGTTACCCAAAACAATGGTGTTTTCATTTAAGAAAAATGTAAACGGATTTAAATCGGTATAAGAAGGCCTAGTAATGCTGCGCTTATAACTACCATAAATACTAACATCTTCTGATACCTGATGCGATAAACTCGCATTTGGAAACCAATTTAAATAGTCTTGCGAATTTGATTCACTTAATGTTAAAGATTCTCCTTCAATATTACTTTGCTCAAGGCGCAAGCCTATATTTAAATCCCATTTATCCCAAGATTTACTGTAATTAGAATACGCAGCAAATACATTTTCATCATAGTTAAATGCATCAGTATTGTCTGTATTTAGAACTTCTATCCCATTTACAATATCTAATCTTGTAATATCACTATCTGTTTTTACATTAGAATACTTTATGCCTGCTTCAAAATTTGAGTCTTCATTTAATGGTAGACTGTAATCTATTTTTCCTGTAGTGATGTTTGTATTTTGATTTGCGATAGTGTTAAATTCCGAATCGTTTTCAAACACATTATTACTATCATAGAAAAGACTCATTACATTTTGGTCGCGTTCATAATCATAGCTGGTGTAGTGCGCATTAAACGTAAGGTTAGCATCATTTTTAAAATCGTGTCTAAAAATAAGGTCCGAACCAATATTGTACTTATTGTCACTGGACAAATTATCTGCTGTAAATCGGGATAAGAAATTTTGATTTTCGTCCTCAATATTTGTGTTGTTCTTTAGCTTATATTTAAAATGTGGGGTATATAAACCTGTACTGGTAAAACTTAACGTGTTATTATCGTCAATGTAATAATCAAAATTAAGGTTTATATTATGTGTTTTGGACCACGTGTTTCTATTAATGTTAGATTTCCAGATATCATCAACCTGGTTAGATGTATCCAAATAATTTACGCTATCATCCTGATCTCTATTAATTTTTTTATTGGTGTAACTATAATTAAGGTTTAGATTAACCTTATTGTTTTTAAAATAATGGCTTGTACCAGCATTATATCTTGGAAAAACTCCCTGTGTATAATTTGAATAAACACTTCCTCTGTAGCCCGTCACTAAATTTTTACTCATTATTATATTAATTACAGATCCACTATCGGCATCGTAACTTGCTGGTGGATTTGTAATCACCTCCACCGATTTAATACTGTTCGCAGGTGCTGTTTCTAATAACTGAATTAACTCATCTGAAGTTAATTGAACTCTTCGATTATTAATAAATACAGTCGCAGGCGCGCTTTTAATATTTATACTTCCCTCAGACACAATAATTCCTGGTGTGCTCTTTAAAACACCAAGTGTAGAGCCTTCTGTTAAAGCAGTATTTTCAATGTTAAATATTAAACGATCGGGTTTTCGAGTAATGGTCGGTTTTTTTGCAACAACCACAACTTCGCCTAAACTTTCTGGTATTTCGTTTAGCTGAATTGTCTTTAAATCTAAGTTTCCTGTAAGAATAATTTTCTGATCAAAATCTTCAAATCCAATATAGCTTATTCTAATAAAATAGGTGCTAGAGGTTAAATTTTCAAAATTAAAAAACCCATTGCCGTCAGTAGAGGTACCTTTAAAAAATGACGCTTCACTTTCTATTGAAATTATCACATTAGCAAACTCTACGGGACTACCGTTTGAATCAACAACTTTTCCGGACATGGAAAAATCTTGTGTAAATGCCGAGAAACTCAGCGTAAAAAGAATTACGCTAATATAAAACCGAAGGGGAACAATCATTAGCAAGGTTTAAGTTGCAATATAAAGATTGTTTTTTACATTTAATTACGGTTAAACCGCAATTTATCAAGGTTTAATTATGGTTTTAGATACCACAAAGCACAAGAATTCGATTATATTTGCAAACTATTTATTGCTTAGAAAAGATAGATGAAGAACATACGTAACTTTTGCATTATTGCACATATTGACCACGGAAAGAGCACCTTGGCCGATCGTTTACTAGATTATACTGGCTCTGTTACAGCTCGAGAAAAACAAGATCAGCTATTAGATAGTATGGATTTGGAGCGTGAACGCGGTATAACAATTAAGTCGCACGCCATTCAAATGGATTATGAATTTGAAGGGGAAAAATATGTGCTTAATCTTATTGATACGCCTGGTCACGTAGATTTCTCATACGAAGTTTCGCGTTCTATTGCTGCTTGTGAAGGTGCATTACTTATTGTTGATGCAGCACAAAGTATACAAGCGCAAACTATTTCTAACTTATACTTAGCATTAGAAAATGATTTAGAAATTATTCCTGTATTAAACAAAGTGGATTTACCAAGTGCAAATCCAGAAGAAGTTACAGACGATATTGTTGATTTATTGGGTTGTGATCCCGAAGAAGTTATTCACGCAAGTGGAAAAACAGGTTTTGGAGTTGATAATATTTTAAAGGCGATTATTGAACGTATTCCAGCTCCAAAAGGAGATGTTAATGCACCGTTACAAGCCTTAATTTTTGATTCAGTTTACAATACCTTTAGGGGAATTGAGACCTATTTTAGAGTTTTTAATGGCGAAATTAAAAAGGGGCAAAAAATTAAATTTGTCGCTACTGATAAAGAGTATTTTGCCGATGAGGTAGGTACCTTAAAGCTAAATCAAGTACCTAAACAAAGTGTGAAAGCTGGTGATGTTGGCTACCTTATCACTGGTATAAAAACAGCAAAAGAGGTAAAAGTTGGAGATACAATTACCGACTTTGCCACCCCAACAACAAACATTGTTGAAGGTTTTGAAGATGTAAAACCAATGGTTTTCGCTGGTATATATCCTGTTGACACGGAGGATTATGAAGAGCTTAGAAACTCAATGGAAAAACTGCAACTAAACGATGCGTCTTTGGTGTTTCAACCAGAAAGTTCTGCGGCTTTAGGATTTGGTTTTAGATGTGGGTTCTTAGGCATGTTACACATGGAAATTATCCAAGAACGTTTAGAGCGTGAGTTTGATATGACGGTAATAACTACAGTGCCTAACGTATCTTACCATGCATATACTAATAAAGAACCAGATGTACCTTTTGTAGTTAATAATCCAAGTGATTTACCAGAACCTACAACCGTTAATCGTGTTGAAGAACCTTATATAAAAGCGACTATTATTACAAAAGCTGATTTTGTGGGTAATGTGATGAGTTTGTGTATAGAAAAACGTGGTATGATTATCAATCAGACCTATTTAACTACGGAACGCGTCGAGTTGATTTTTGAAATGCCATTAGCCGAGATTGTTTTCGATTTTTACGATCGTTTAAAAACAGTTTCTAAAGGCTATGCCTCTTTTGATTATCATCCAATAGGGCTAAAAGTTTCTAAACTAGTGCGTTTAGATGTATTGTTAAACGCGCAACCAGTGGATGCGCTTTCTGCCTTGATTCATGCGGATAACGCACACAACATTGGTAAAAAGATGTGTGAAAAATTGAGAGAGTTAATTCCTAGACAGCAATTCGATATTCCTATTCAAGCAGCTATTGGTGCAAAAATTATTGCCAGAGAAACGGTAAAAGCACTAAGAAAAGATGTAACCGCAAAATGTTATGGTGGTGATATTTCTCGTAAGCGTAAACTACTTGAAAAACAGAAAAAAGGTAAAAAACGTATGCGCCAAGTTGGTAATGTTGAAATACCTCAGCAAGCGTTTATGGCGGTTCTTAAGCTGAATGATTAAATACCACTAAACATTAAATCTTAAACGGAAATTTCACACTCCAATTCTGAGATTATAATCACTGAATCTCATTAATCGGACTTCTTTCAATAATAGAGGAATAATCGTAAAAACCAACATTTACAATCTTATTATTCTTAAAATCCAAACACATAATAGTTAAAGTTTAATTTTTATGAATCAGTCAATTACAGAAAAACCGTAATTGAAAAAAATTTAGAAAATTCTCACATTTTCTTTGTTTGTTTCTATTTTTTTTTTTTTTTAGATTTACAGAGTTAGAAGCATTTTTTAGGGTCATTTAGAAGTCGCTCTTTAGAATGTGGATAACAAAATGTTATAACATATAGGCTTGCGCAAGTTTTTTATTTTATCCCTTAAAACTAAAAAATAATAGCGCAAAAAGACTTCTAACAAAATGGCTTCTACTTCTCATGCCCTTACATGAGAAAACAAATGACTTCTAATTTTTAGACTTCTGTTCCCTAAGTATTAGGGAGAATTTATTAATCAACCTGTCTTAAAAAATTGATGGGTTTAAAATCTTAAATTATGAAGAAAAAAGTATTTAGCCTTATGGCTGTCGTATTATTTATGAGTAGTTCTTTAAACGTTTCAGCGTTCAGTCTTGGTTCACACGAGGCTGACTGTAGAGCTTATGACAAGAAATACTCTAAGCGAATAGCACACATGCAAGTATTATCGGAGGCAGACGAGCAAAGAGTTTATAATGTATTATACAGCAATTGCATCAATCAGTAAAGATTTTCAATTTCTATTAAATCCCTCAATCTAGAAAAATCTAGATTGAGGTTAATCTAAAACAATTATGCTTAAAAAACACCTAACACTTATTACAGCTTTAATTTTGACTTTGGTCTGTTTCGGTCAACAAAATGGTAAGGCTTATTATTATACAAAATCAGCAGAGCACGCGAAAACAAATTCAAACACTGACGATTCTTCATTAAGAGACATGGAATTTGTTTTGACATTTACCAAAGATTTAGCAAAATATGAATTAAAAGATGGAATTTCCCTTAAAACTGAGGACAAATTAGCTCTAATTTTTTCTGGCTATGCAGGACCATACTTTTTTGATTTTGAAAACACTGATGTATACAGAATTGAAGAAGATTATCTCATTCAGAAAAAGGCAAATTCAATTAAGTGGACACTTACAAAAGAAAAACTGAAGCTAAACGGTTTCACATGTTTTAAAGCAACAGCTGAACTAGAATTTAGGAATAGATCAAGAGTGTTTACAAAGCCTGTTGTTGCTTGGTACACACCAGAATTAAGTATCAACGCTGGGCCTAATGGCTTTTGTGGGTTGCCAGGATTGATTATACAATTAGAATATAGAAATGTAGTTACTAGATTAAGCAAAATAAAATATTCCGAATCTCCTCCGAAAGTGAGCATTCCTAAAAATAAAGATGTAATAACGGAGGAGGCATTTAACCTTATTATAAGAGAGATAATTAGTAAGAGAGATAAAAATTAACTAAAAGTCCTGTTAATAAATTAGTTTTTGTGGATAAATTAAAATTTATAATTATATCAATTCTGCTAATTATAATAGAATTATTGACATATAGTTATGCTCAGCAAATACTAGTATCAGGTAAAGTTTCAGACACTATACAAAACCCGTTACCTTATGCTAATGTCCTAGCTATTCCGATAGCCGATGACCTAGAAATAAAATTTGCAATTACAGAAACCAATGGCAGTTATAAACTAGGCTTAGTTAAAAACCAAACATACGAACTCACAGTAAGCTATTTAGGTTATAAATCACAAACGTTTAATTTAAACACAACCGAACAAGATCTCATTAAAAACTTTATCCTTAAAGAAAACCCAGACCAACTAGATGAAGTCCATATAAAATACACGCCACCCATAACCGTAAAAAAAGACACCATAACCTACGACGTCAGTCGTTTTGTTACTGGTGAAGAGCGTAAACTACGGGATGCCTTAAAAAAACTGCCTGGAGTAGAAGTCGATAGAAAAGGCAACGTCACGGTACAGGGCAAAAAAGTGACCAAAGTCTTAGTAGAAAACAAATCCTTTTTTACTGGCAATAGTAAACTTGCAGTAAACAACATACCAGCAGATGCTGTAGAAAAAGTTGAGGTTTTAGATAATTATAATGAAGTTGCTATGCTCAAAGGACTAGAAGACTCTGAGGATATGGCAATGAACATTTTATTAAAAGAACACAAAAAGAAGTTTGTATTTGGCGATATAGAAGTTGGCGCTGGTATTGAAGAGCGTTATTTGTTGCATCCAAACCTGTTTTATTACAGCCCAAAAACCAACCTTAATTTTATAGGAGACCTTAACAACCAAGGGATAAAGAGTTTTAGTTTTAATGATTATTTAGAGTTTGAAGGTGGTTTTGGTAAACTTTTAGATGATGCAGGTAGTTATTTTAGTCTTTTTAACAGTGATTTTGCAAAATACCTCAACAACCAAGATTTTACAGATAATATTAATCAATTTGGTGCTTTAAATATTAGGCAGTCGGTTTCTAACAGTATAGATATCAGTGGCTACTTAATTACGTCTAATTCTAAAACCCAAAATGCTAGTAATACTTTAAACGCTTATCAGAATATTGAAGATCCTTTTACAGAAAACAGAACGGTTACTAATAACTTAAATAACTTTTTTACTATTGGCAAAGTCACCATAGACTACGACCCAAGTTATAAAGAAGATTTTGCCTATAACGCATTTGTAAAAGCAACTAACAACAACAGCAATGGGTTTGTAAATACAATTAACCCAGACCAAAACAATACCATTAGAACATTAACCGATGTTACGTCCTTAAATCTAAAACAAAACATTAACTACAGTCGTAAACTTTCTAAAACGCATACAGCAACTTTAGAAGCAACTTATAATTTTCAGAATGATAAACCAATCACAGAATGGTTAACTAATCAACAGATTTTACAAGGTTTAATTCCTTTAGAAGATGATGATGTGTATAATATTCTTCAAACCAAAAAATCGAAATCGCATAATTTTAATGCCATAATTAAGGATTATTGGGTGCTTAATAATTTTAACCACCTTTATACAAGCGTAGGTATAAATACGTCGTTTAATGATTTTTATAATGAAGATGTACAATTGCTCAATGATGGCAGCATTAATAATTTTAATTCGGCTGGATTTGGAAATGAATTTGGATATAGTTTTATAGACACTTATTTGGGCTTAGAATATAAATTCCAGATTGGTAATGCCACGTTTAAACCTGCTTTATTTTACCATGGCTATTTGTGGCGCACGCAACAATTTGAGGATGCTGAAACGTTTTCTAAAAACTTGTTTTTACCACAATTCACCTCTAAAGTAGAATTTAATAATAGTGAAAAATTGAATTTTAGGTATAAGCTTAATGCACGTTTTCCTGGTATTAATCAGTTAGTCAATAACTTTATGCTCTCTAGTTTCAATAGTGTGTATAAGGGAAATAATCAATTAGAAAATCAATTGTATCATTCTGCGTCGTTGAGTTATTATAAATTTAGTTTGTTTAGAAATCTAAACTTTAACCTTAATACCAGTTTTAATAAGCGTGTAGAAACTATAAAAACGGTCACCGAACTAAACGGCATAGAATCCTTTAATACAGTAATTATGTTTGATGAGCCAGAGCATAATTGGATGCTTAGTGGTCGTATTTCTAAAAAAATTAGAAAAATTCGGTATAACCTAAGCTCGCGTTTTAGTTACAATGATTTCTTTCAGATTTTAAATGATGAAACGAACTTAAATATTTCAAAATCGATTTCTTCAACGGTTGGTGTTGAAACATTTTTTAAAAACCATCCTAATTTAGAAATCAACTACACTAAAGATTTTAGTAATTATAAAGCGCGTGGCTTAAACAACAAATTCGAAAATGACCGGTTTGAAGTGATTTTAGAATATGATTTTTTAAAGGATTTCATTTTAAAAGCAGATTACACCTTCGATAATTATAACAATAAAAGTCAAGATATCACCAACACATTTGATACAGCCAATGCTTCATTGTTTTATCAAAAAGAAGATAGTCCTTGGGGTTTTGAGATTAATGCCACTAACCTGCTTGATATTGGGTTTAAACAACAGAATTCGTTTAATGCTTTTGTAATTAGCGATAGTAGAACTTTTATTTTACCAAGGATTGTGATGTTTAAGTTGAGCTATAAGCTGTAACTATTGATTCCTGACTGCGTGAGAATTTTTATTCTCCTTGAACAACCTTCTCAACATCAAAAAGTTTTCCTAAGTAAACCAATTTGTAGCCCTCACCTATTTCTTCAAATTCCGTATTATATGAAGATATAATATGAAGCTCACCTTCATCATCCTTTAAAAATAAAGGAATCATGTCTTTGTCCTTATTGGTAATTTCTATTAGGCTTGTGTAGTGAGCTTTGTCCTCTACATCTATTTCTTGAATCGAAGGGAATCTTCTTGTTACTTCTGATAATGTTACAAAGTCATCTGTATGAGAAAACAGACCCTCTTTTGGATTGTCTTCTGGGTTGTTCATCTCGTCAGTTGTTACTAATCTAAACGACCCATTTTCACCAAATTGTTTTTTAAACTTATTTATTGCGTATTTATTAATATCCGGACTTCCTGTCATTGCCATTAAGTAACCGACATCATTGAGTTCTATATTATCCATTAATTTGTTGGAATAGATGTTGGCATCAAAGGCTTCTAAACCTAATTCGTGAGCCTTTTTAATATTGTTTTGATTGCTGTCTATTAAAACGACATGTCTTCCATTGCTTTCGAGATAATGTCCTAATAGTCGCGATATTTTTGAAGCGCCAACGATTAAAATGCCGTCGGACTTGGTTAAAAATACACCTACTAATTTTGCAAACAATCGTGCTGTGGTAGCATTTAAAAGCACGGTTCCGAGCACTATCATAAAAACCAAAGGTGTAATATAATCTGCACCTACAACGTCTTCTGCCATAAGCTTACTTCCAAATAAAGAGGCAATACCGGCTGCAACAATACCTCTTGGTCCTACCCAACTGATAAACAGTTTTTCGTTTAACGATAAAGACGATTTATAAGTGCTTAAAAACACACCAATTGGTCTAATTACAAAAACGACAACCAAAAATAATGCTGCTGTTTTCCAATTGGCAAGTAACATTAAATTAGCCATATCTATATTGGCTGAAAGCAAGATAAATAATACTGATATCAGCAGAACGCTTAACGATTCTTTAAAATACAGTAGTTCTTTTAGATAAGGTGCGTTTTTATTTCCCAAAACCATTCCCATAATTACCACAGAAAGTAAGCCAGATTCGTGAGCAAAATTATCTGAAAGCACAAAAACACCAAGCACAGCAGCTAAAGCAAAAACATTCATAAGATAATGTGGAATCCATTTCTTATTGATTAAAAAATCTAAGGCATGAGCAAATGTAAAACCAAAGGTAGAACCAAAAAGAATAATTTTTCCAAACTCAATTAAAGCGGTTTTGGTGAAGCCCCCTCCACCACCGACAAAAATAAATTCAAATACCAATACAGCAATCAAAGCTCCTATTGGGTCTATTAAAATGCCTTCCCATTTTAATACCGCAGAAACGTCTTTTTTTAAAGGAATATTTCTCAGTATTGGTGTTATTACGGTTGGTCCTGTAACAATAATTAATCCTGAAAACAAGAATGACAATTCCCAATCTAAGTTAAATAAATAGTGAACCGCAGTTGCCGCACAAAAAAAAGTAACGATAGAACCTAGTGTAATTAGTTTTGTAATTACTGGTCCTACATTTTTTATTTCTCCCATTTTAAGCGTTAGACCTCCTTCAAACAATATTATACTAATAGCGAGAGAAACAAAATAATACAACCCATCGCCAGGAAAGAGTCCTTTTTCACCATTCCAAATCGGTTCTATCCATTTTACACCATCATTTAAGTATTCTGCTGCAATTGGACCAACAAGTAAGCCAATAAGAATTAATGGCAAAATCGCTGGTAGTTTAAGTTTCCATGCTACCCATTGTGCCAATATACCCAGTATTATGATTCCTGCTAACTCTAACATGTATCTACTTTTTATGTGAAAATACTAAATAAATACAATTTTTATGTGTGCTATATGCTTTTATAGCTTTGAGGTTTTTAAAAATATATTATCTTAGAAAACTCACTAACAAACCAGAAAAAATAAATTGTCTTTAAAACCATTTAATACAATAGGGATTGGTGTTACGTTTTCACCTAACCTAAAAGCCAATATCTTCGAGGCGGCAAGATTGTCGTTAATGTTTGATAGTAGGCTAATTTTAATTCATGTTGGTGAGAAAACTTCAGATAAAGAATCTCAATTTCATTCAATATTAGAGCCATTTACAAAAGATAATTTAGAAGTTGAAATTGTATTTCAAACTGGAAATCCGGTTGACGTTATTCTAGCTACAACTGAAGAAAAACAAATTGATCTTTTAATTTTAGGAGCGCTTCAACGTGAAAATTTTTTAAAATACTACGTTGGCTCCATTGCTAGAAAAATTACACGAAAAGCAAAATGTTCCATTTTACTACATATTAACCCCTCAACTGAAAGAGTGCCCTGTCAACATATTGTTGTTAATGGCTTAAAAGATCCGAAAACCCAACAAACTATTACTACTGCAATATATGTTGCTAAAGCACTTAGTGCTGATAAAGTAACAATTGTTGAAGAAATAACACAAGATGAATTGGCCATTAAAGTTGAAGACGACAAATCATTAAGAATGGCTGCCATTGTTAAAGAGCGTATTAAACTAAGAGAAAACTCAAGGATAAAAGCTATTGTTGAAGAAATACCCGAGGCTTACACAAAAGATATTGCTATAAAATCTCAACCCATTTTTGGTAAAAAAGGATATTCTATTGGTCATTATGCTCAAATAGCAAGAGCGGATTTATTGGTAATGAATGCACCAAGTAAAATGACATTTTGGGATCGTCTTTTTCCTCATGATATAGAACATATTTTAACCGAATTGCCAACTGATGTTTTAATTATTCAATGAGTCCAAAAAAGAATAACATAAAGCTATTTTTTAAAGCACTACCAAAGAATATATTCTCTGGTTTTGTGGTAAGTCTCATTGCTTTACCATTGGGTTTAGGTCTAGCTATGGCAAGTGAAGCACCTCCTATAGCAGGTATAATCGCTGCTGTGGTTGGTGGTATTGTTGTTTCTATTTTCGGAGGCAGCCATGTTACAATTGCTGGTCCAGGAAATGGTTTGGTTGGTGTGCTGTTAGTGGCAATTACCACATTGGGTTTAGAAAGTGCCTATGCGGCAATTATTTTTTCTGGAATATTATTGGCTATTTTAGGGTTCTTACGGCTAGGGAAACTGGCCGACTTTTTCCCCTCTTCAGCTATACAAGGTATGTTAGCCGCTATTGGGCTTATTATTTTAGGTAAGCAATTTCATATAATGCTTGCTAATAAAATTAAAAGAGAAGACACTATAGATTATCTTCTAGAAATCCCTTTTACCATTAATGAAGCCATTCGTTTTAATGATGACGGTTTAATTTATGCGGCAATTGCCGGTGTTTTAAGTCTAATAATTATGGTGTTTTATCCTAAAATTAGAAATAAGTACTTGCAACTAATTCCGGCGCCAATGTGGATTGTAATACTGTCTATTGGATTTAGTTATTATTTTGAACTTGTTGCCCAAGAAGCAAATCCAATATCTCCGCTTTATATGATTTCTGGTATTCCGGCATTTAAAGATATAATTGCTGAATTACCTACAGTAAATTTTGGAAAAGTAAACGAACTTACATTTTGGTCTAGTGTTTTTGCCTTAACCTTAATTGCAAGTATAGAATCTTTGTTAAGTATAAAAGCAGTAGATAAATTAGACCCAGAAAAAAGACGTTCTAATGTAAATTTAGATTTAAAAGCGCTTGGCTTAGCGACTATGGGTAGTGGGTTTTTAGGTGGTCTAAATGTTGTGACGGTAATTGCTAGAAGTTCGGTAAATGTTAATAATAACGGAAGTAACCGATCATCAAACTTTTTTCATGCAACATTTTTAGTCATTTTTATAGTACTATTTAGTTCGCAACTAACTAGAATTCCGCTACCAGCTTTAATGGCAATATTGGTGTTTACAGGTTACAAATTAGCGTCGCCAACAACGATTAGAAAAATATTTACAATCGGTAAAGAACAGCTCATTATATTTTTTGTAACATTATTTGTAACCCTGAAAGTTGGTCTTATTACTGGCATCCTTATGGGTGTTTTGGTAACATTTTTAATACATATTATCATTAATAAAAGTGCCTCACTTTTTTTAAGAAATGTATTAAAGCCAAATGTATTAATGTATCAAGAACACGATAATGGCAATTACTACGTAAGTGTTAAACATTTTTGTAGTTTTTTAAACTATTATAGATTAAAGGAAAAACTTGATGCAATAACCGAAAATAAAGATGTTATTGTTGATTTTTCGATGTGCGAATTTGTAGATCATACCGTTATGGAAAACCTTAATAACTATAGGGGGTTATTTATAAAAAGAGGTGGTCATTTTGATGTAATTGGTCTAGATTTACTCAATGCGGACTCAGAACATCCTTTTGCACTTAGACGTTTGCCTGTGCCTAATATTATTAAAAGTAGCCTTACAAAACGTCAAAACAACATTGAAGAATTATCGGCTAATTATAGTTTATCTTATAATGCTAAAAAAGAGAAAGAAACACACTTTTTAGATAACTTTTATTTTTTTAGAACAAAATCGATTCATCATATTTACAATAAATTGTCTACTAAAAATAGTGTCCTTAGTCTTTTTGATATTGAATTTTCTGAGGGTATTTTCATTGCTAAGGAAACTGTCAGAACCACAATGTTACACATAACGTTAGAGAAACAAATTCCTGAATTTACTTTGGATAGAGAAGGATTTCTAGAAAAAATGTATGCTTTTGCGGGTTTTAAAGATATTCCTATACAGGAGCATTCAGATTTTAGTAAACGTTTTTATTTGTTAGGAGAAGATGAGGTGGCAATTAAAGCATTTTTTAATGATGACATCATTCACTTTTTCGAAAGTAATCCATACTATCACATCGAATCTAACGGAAGATGTTTATTGATATTTAGTAAGGAACGGTTAGCTAGTACTAAAGAAATTAAAACCTTGTTTGATTTCGGAAAACGATTAAAACTTGTTGTTGCGGTATAAGATTAACTATCGTCGTTACGAGATTCAACATTGTAGTAGAGTTTTTTTAAGCTTCTTTTTAAAAGTGTAAATCGATACACTCCAATTATAAAAAAAACAACACAAAAAAACATTGCGGTAAGCGCTAAATATTCAAAATTAGCGAACTCTTTTAGTTGATATAAAGCAATACTTCCTAGTAATAAATATAGTGATGATCTTACATAAGACAATAGTGTTCTTTCATTAGCTAATCGGGTACGTTCTATTGCTAAATAATCTCTTAAAATAACTTTTTGATCTGGATTAAAATCGCGTCCAAATCTCAGTAATTTCATTTTGTTAACCTTTAGATTTTTTTTTGACATTAGAGTGAAATGATAAGTGAATGACCAAGATAAATAAATGAATTACTATTTTTTACATATATCAAAAATTAATCATTCTATAATTTGTTAATTATCCTATAATTAATTGACTTAAACGGCATTTTATTTTAATGCTTTTAGTAATTTGCGAGACTTGAAAAAATTCTCTAATGCAATTATATCCGATTAATGCTGGAAACTTTAAACTCGACGGAGGAGCCATGTTTGGGGTTGTGCCAAAATCCTTGTGGACAAAAACAAATCCAGCAGATAATAATAATATGATTGATATTGCGGCACGCTGTTTGCTTATTGAAAATGGAAATCGTTTGATTTTAATTGATACCGGAATGGGTAATAAGCAAAGTGATAAGTTTTATGGCTATTATTTTCTTTGGGG
>ERZ1049444.2102-NODE-2102-length-13682-cov-4.073384_pt1 | contig 13682 bp, 13 predicted proteins | sample MGYA00383101_ERZ1049444 | MGnify/ENA primary metagenome ERZ1049444 (study PRJEB29581, sample SAMEA5548371) | metagenome | biome: marine; feature: coastal; material: water | depth 50 m | study: Short-term variability in the microbial, nano- and picoplankton...
AGCAGGAATCGCAGAGTATCAAAGGCCGGAATAGCGGCTTCAATGAAAAAGTGAATGGGCGAAGAGGTCCCAGCAGATGCCATAAAAATATTGGTTACCAAAACTGCGAATCTTTTCTTGACTTCTTTTCCGTATGCTACTTTTTGAGGCAAACAGCCCTGCGTACGGTCACCGACGGGCGGAGGTATCCAGCGACACGCTTCTAATGGGGGCTGCTAGCAAGAGCCCGTCGCTCAGGATACTCTCTTGGCAATGGCGGAGGTATGATCGACACACGTCCGGTCTGCTAGGGAGGAAGCGAAGCAATGAGTGACACGGTGAGTTGTCGTCAAGTTGTGGTTGTTGGGATCGCCATCTTTGTAACCTCTACCTCATTTGCTTCAGGCCCCAAAGACGAATGGAAGCTACGGCCACTCTGTTACAACAATCCTGGCCTGGAGGTCGATCTGGGAGTTGGGCTCTGGGCGTGGCCGCTGCCGATGGATTTCGATGGGGACGGGGACCTTGACCTCGTCGTGTCGTGCCCTGATAAGCCATCCAACGGACTCTGGTTTTTTGAGAATCCGTCACAGGATCCTGCGGTTGCAATGCCTGTGTTCAATCCTGCGGTACGTATTGGGCCGAGCGGCCAGAACGTGCAGATGAGCATGGTGGATGGCGAGCCTCGCGTACTCCGTGAAAACATCGCATACCCAGACTTCCGAACGACGGGAACAGCCGATAAGGGCGGAGCAGTGATCTACCCCAACGCACGCTTTCATCCTGGTAACACGCGTGGCCGGATGTGGCGATATATCGACTGGGAAGGCGATGGCGATCAAGATCTAGTTGTTGGTATCGGCGACTGGAGTGACTATGGGTGGGACCAGGCCTACGACGGGAGAGGACGCTGGCGAAACGGTCCACTTCATGGATGGGTTTATCTGATAGAGAACGTCAGCGGAATTTACAATGACACCCCGCAGAAAATTCTTGCAGGCGGTTCACCGATTGATGTCTACGGCTGGCCGAGTCCGAACTTCGCAGACTTCGATGGCGATGGCGACCTTGACCTGATCTGTGGAGAGTTTCTCGACGGTTTCACTTACTTCCGTAATGTGGGTACCCGGCAAGAGCCACGATACGGCTCAGGCCTCAAACTCATTGCCGATGATGGACAGCCACTCTCAATGCATTTGCAGATGATCACGCCCACAGCCATCGATTGGGATGCCGACGGTGACGTTGACCTTATCGTAGGGGACGAGGATGGTCGGGTAGCCTTCGTTGAGAATGTGACTTTTAATTTGAATGGGACACCACGGTTCCGTCAGCCAGTCTACTTTCGGCAGCTAGCTGACCAGCTAAAGTTTGGAGCGCTCTCAACACCATATGCTCATGATTGGGACAGGGATGGTGATGAAGATCTCCTCTGCGGCAACACCGCGGGCAACATCGCGATATTCACCAATCTAAATGGGACAGGGACAAAGTGGTCAGCGCCGGAGCTTCTCACAGTCGACGGCCGCACGTTTCGCGTGATGGCTGGACCATCAGGTTCCATTCAGGGGCCAGCAGAAGCGAAGTGGGGCTACACCACCCTTTCAGTGGCCGACTGGGATGGCGACGGTCGTGATGACATTCTTTACAACTCGATCTGGCCGCGTATCCAGCTACTTCGCAACACCACTAAGGGACTCCGGGAAGAGCCACTCCCCTTCTGGACCCGTGAGCGACCGCCAGTCTGGTACTGGTGGCAGACGGAAGCCGCCAATTTACAGACGCAGTGGCGAACTACACCGCTGGCTACCGACTTCGATGGTGATAGCCAGTTCGACCTCGTCATCCTCGACCAAGAGGGCTATCTCACCTGCCAGAGCCGAGCCTCTGAGGAAACACGCATTTTTGTTGATGAGGATGGCGACTCCATCCGACTCAACGCACGCAGCGCAGGCCGCAGCGGCCGAGTGAAACTCGACGTTGTCGACTGGGACAGTGACGGCAGACTCGATCTGCTTGTGAATTCAGAGAACGCCATGTGGTATCGCAACGTAGCAGACCGGAATGCAAAGGTCGTACTCAAGAAAATCGGCAATCTCGCCCGTCGTGATGTTTCCAGTCACACGACCAGCCCTACGGCTTGTGACTTCGATCAAGATGGCAAGCCTGATCTCGTTCTCGGGGCAGAGAACGGCTTGCTGTACTTCATCAAACATGACGATTGCATTCATTATTCTCACGACGAACTGCAGGTTCGCTCACCGAATGCTACTGGCAATCCGAGATTTCCGGGCCTCGTTCATGAGGAGTTTATATTTGAGAAGGCAAACTTTCCTCAGTGCCATGCCTCAACTCTCTGCGAGACGCCGCGAGGAATTGTCGCCGCCTGGTTTGGTGGCACGCGGGAAAAAAATCCTGATGTTGGCATTTGGTCAAGCTACAACGATGGTGGAGGCTGGTCGACACCACAAGAGCAGGCCAATGGAATTCAGCATGAGGGGTTACAGCATCCATGTTGGAACCCGGTGCTCTATCAACCACCAGGCGACGGGGCGACGATGCTCTTCTTCAAGGTCGGGCCGGACCCTTCACGCTGGTGGGGTGAACTTGTGATTAGCTACGACGGTGGACGCTCTTTCCGCGACCGTCGGCGACTACCCGAGGGCATCGATGGACCGGTACGCGGAAAGCCCTTACTGCTAACGGATGGTAGTTTGCTTTGCCCGTCGTCGACGGAGCATGATGATGACTGGCGGTTTCACTTTGAGCGACTGCTTGATCTCAAGCAGCCTGAACTCGGCACGGCATGGCAACGATTTGAGCCGGGAGAGCAGCCGTTTCAGGTCATCCAGCCAACGCTCCTTAAACTGGCTGATGGTCATTTACAAGCAATGTTTCGCTCGAAGGAAGAGCGGATCGTACAGGCCTTCTCCAGCGATCAGGGACGGACATGGACCAAGCCCGAGGCATCAAATCTGCCAAATAATAATTCGGGCATTGAGGCGCTCACGCTCGAAGACGGGCGTCATCTCTTACTCTATAACCATCTCAATGGTGAAGGGCGCAAGGATGGCTGGGGCAAACGCAACATGCTTCATCTCGCAATTAGTGACGATGGCCTGCAGTGGAAGGCAGTGGCACTTATTGAGCGGGAGGATTCCGGTGAGTTTTCCTATCCGGCGATGATCCAGGCAACAGATGGACTCGTGCATATGACATACACTTGGAATCGACGTCGCGTGAAACATGTAGTGGTCGACCCAGCGAGGCTCGAGGTCAGTAGTATCATTGGTCTTAGACCGTGGGAAGAACCCTGAGATCAAGTCGGCACACTCACCTAGCCTGCGATGAAAGAGTGTGTTGTCGCCATAGGTACACGCAGTCCTGCTTGAAAGAGACAGCCGGCACAATCAGTCGGTTTGACCGGCATCTCCAAAAAACTTGCCCTCGTTAGAGGGGAGGACTCTTTTTGCAACGCTTTCCGCCGATTGCTACTTTTTGAGGCGTACGAATTTACTCTTGTTGCTGCCTGTTGTCCGATATTTTTTTGGCTGATCTCTAAACGATAAGCCAGCGGATGGTTTCGATCGTGCATCGTATTTTTTAAATTGTCTTAATTATTCGGAAGGGCATTTTATTTAAATCTTTATTCTTAGCTTGGGAATCACTGAGAATCTTTGTAGAAATAAAAAAAGAACTTTAGGAGCGTCACTCGCCGAATGATCTGCCCATAATCGACATTCATCTTCGCTGAAGGCGGGGCCATTCCTTTGCGACGCGGGGTCTGCAACGATACTCTTTCGACTTTCGAAGGTCTCACCGCCATCTGACAGGAGAATGAAATGGTACCACTGAAATGTTTCTTGCGACTGACCTGCTGCGTGTCGCTCATTCAGCTGACACTCTGGAATGAGATTGCTTACCTTAATGCGGATGATCCCACAGCACCGCCGCAGGCGGCAGGTTCACAACTGGTGTTGCGGGTGGGACGTGCGCAGAAGCCCGATGAGGCTCGAAAAGAACTTGCCCGGTTCAAAGCCAGTTACCAAGACCTGGCTGGGTGGAAGCAACGCAAGCAGAAGATCCGTCAAGGTATTCTGCGCGGAGCCGGATTGAACTCGCTGCCTGAGAGGACACCGCTTAATCCACGATTCTCGAACAAGCGGACCTACGACGGATACGTGGTGGAAAGTGTGGCCTTTGAAAGTTCACCCGGTTTCTATGTTACGGGTTCCTTGTACCGATCCACGAGTTTCAACGGTGACCTAGCCGGTATCTTGTGTCCACACGGTCACGGAGGTCGATTCCGCGAAAGTCGCCAAACACGCTGCGCCGTGCTGGCACGCATGGGATCGGCGGTATTTCAATACGACATGGTCGGGTACGGCGACTGGAAGGAGGCGGGATGGTCGCACAGAGAGACTCCCGAAGTGCTTCGACTGCAGACATGGAACAGCATCCGCGCACTCGATTTCCTGGTGTCGTTGCCGCATGTGGACAAACAGCGGCTGGCCATCACTGGTTGCTCAGGAGGCGGTACGCAGTCGTTTCTTTTAACGGCCATCGACGATCGCATCGCGGTGAGCGTCCCGGTGTGTCAGGTGTCAGCGCATTTCTTTGGAGGTTGCGTGTGTGAAAGCGGTATGCCGATACATCAAAGTGGGCACCACAAAACCAATAACGCTGAGATTGCCGCGCTTGCCGCCCCTCGTCCCCAAATGGTGATTTCCAATGGGGCGGATTGGACACGGTTCGTCCCTCGTGACGAGTTCCCTTACATCCAGCACGTTTACAGCCTGTACGGGGCGGCTGACAACGCAGAAAACGCTCACTTTGGTGACGAGGAACACGACTACGGCACGTCGAAGCGGATGGCGGCCTACCCTTTCCTGGCCAGGCATCTGGACCTGGATCTGGGACGTGTCCAAGACGCACATGGCAAGATTGACGAGTCCTTTGTTACGACCGAATCGCGCGAGGATATGCTCGTGTTTGGACCGGGCAATCCTTACCCGAAGAACGCGGTGAAATCTAATACACCGTTGCCAAAGTAACCTGAGAAACTTGATGCCGCCGAAGGAAGGCTCACAACTGGCCGTGATACTACCCCCATCGGTCGTTGTGGATGGTCGCAACCAACTCCGAGAAATTTATGATGGTGATCAGCAAACGCAAACGACCTCATCAGAAACAATGCCAAAGTTTAGGTGTAACATCTACTATCAGATCTTCTTTTCTCTTAAGTGTTCATGGTTGACGAAAACTTCACGAGTTGATGTCCAATTCGGTGGGCATAAGAGTAGACATGGTCTCTTCCCGGTATCGCAAGAAAACCCACTCTGCCCATCATGCTCTCGCCTGAGGTACGTCGTCCGGTACGACGCTTACGCGGCGACTTGCATTGGCTCAGCGTCAGCAGCGTTCGGGGCCGGACCTTTCGGTGTACGACCAGCGACAGTAAATAGTGCCCCAATGATCAACGGCGCGACGGCCTGACTCGGATACCAGAATTCACTCTTCCAGAGATATCTACTTGCGGTGAAGCACACTGCAAATTCCCCTGTTCCCGGCTCGGTTTTGGGTAACGTGCAGAGTACACAAAAGCAACTCGCCAGCAGAGCGATTATGCAACACCCAGCCAATGCCCAAAGTCGATGTCTTCCCGATCGACTTACCAACCAGCACAACAGAGAAGCTGCCCCGATCGCTGGCACAAAAGCAATTGTTCGACTGCCCCACAACACCATCTGCATTACTAGCGGGCTTGTTTCGACAGTGCGACCTTCAGCCATAAAACTCAGGAACAAAATAAAGGCAAAGCAGTTGCCTGCAATGCACACAAGAATTAGAAGCGGTGATCCTAAAATAAAAGCTAACCAAGGGTGCCTGCCATACCAATGAGCATACGTTGCCGTAGTATTTAGAGTAGACAGGTGCACGGGGTTCCCTTCTTGTTCAAAGATTTGAAGCGAACTCTCAGCATTCTTGCTTGCGTTTATGTGAACCCCCTGCAAATTGAAGTGTGGTGCCATAACTCACGCCCACGTTGCCACGAGTTGTCATGAATCGAAGACGATGACGAAAAATGGACTATGCAGCAACGGCACTTATTCATTGCGGTCGGTGGAAATGTACAAAAAACCGTGGGATTTATCACAGTCATTTATTGAAAGGCTCAACTGAGGAAATCGAAGCACGCTACACGGGTAGAAAACCGGGCATCTTCCACCCTCATGCGAGGAGAAGAATCTTTTTTTCTGTGACTCTTTTTGCGACTTCTCATTAAGCGTCATGACTACTTAAAGAGTGGCCTTGAGTATCAGCAAGAATTACTGAGTGCGTTAAACACCTGATATCGGGTTTAAGGAAAAAGAGAATGGGCGAAGAGGGATTCGAACCCCCGACCCCCTCGGTGTAAACGAGGTGCTCTAACCAGCTGAGCTATTCGCCCTCTAAGGATTCTTAAGTGTAACCCACAGTTTTGTCTGTGGCAGGCCCATCATGCGAAGCCCGTGAATTTTGGCTCACTTCCCGTTGCTGTTGGTTTCTGCAGCCGGTTTTGCCGGTATTATCGTGCGAACACCAAGTTCCGCGAGTTGTTTTGTATCGACATGTCCGGGCGCTCCGGTCATTAAGTCACTCGCGCGCTGTGTTTTTGGGAAGGCAATCACATCACGAATTGAGTCAAGATGGCCAAAGAGCATGACCCAACGATCAATGCCGAGGGCAATTCCACCATGTGGGGGTGCACCGCTTGCCAACGCGTCTAGAAGAAAACCAAAGCGTTCTTGTGCATCATCAGGTGAAATTCCAAGGAGTTCAAAAACTTTTTGCTGAGTTGCTCTGTCATGAATTCGAATTGTGCCTCCTCCTGCCTCAGATCCGTTGATAACAAGGTCATAAGCAACTGCTCGACACTCTGCTGGATTCGACGTCAGTTTTTCGAGGTCGTCAGGATGAGGTGCAGTGAAGGGATGATGCATCGCGGCCCAATTACCAGATTCTTCATCACGGGCAAACATTGGGAAATCAACAACCCATGATATATGCATGGTACCTTCGTCATACATGTTGAGTTTTTTACCAAGGTGTTTCCTTAGCGTGTGAAGTGTTTTGCAGGTCACGTCAAAGCTGTCAGCTGAGATCAGTGCAAGGTCTCCGGGCTTGGCGTCGAGTGACGTCCGTATATTCTCTGCAACAGTAGAGCCAAGGTTTTTTGCCACAGGGCCTGTCCACGATCCAGAAGCATCAAGCTTCAGCCAGACTAGGCCTTTTGCGCCTGCGTCGACTGCCATTGCCGTCAGGACATCAAGGTCTTTCCTAGAAAATTTTTCAGCGGCATCAGAAACAAGAATTCCTCGGACCTTCCCGCCAGATTCAACCGCGCTTTTGAAAACACGGAAGTCACTCTCCTTGGTGTCCTTAGTCAGGTCAATAATTTCGAGACCAAACCGTAGGTCTGGAGCATCATGCCCGTAGCGATTCATGCACTCAGCCCAGGTCAATTGTGGTAACGGAAGTGAAATGTCGATATCAAGGATTTTCTTGGCTGTCTTGACGACAAGATCTTCAATAACACTTGTTACATCTTTTGCGTCAACAAAAGACATCTCGACATCTAGCTGTGTGAACTCAGGTTGTCGGTCTGCTCGAAGATCTTCGTCACGAAAGCATTTCGCTACCTGCACGTATCGATCAAATCCGGCAATCATTAGAAGCTGCTTATAAAGTTGTGGTGACTGCGGCAGTGCAAAGAAAGCACCGTGCTCAAGTCGGCTTGGAACGAGGTAATCGCGGGCTCCTTCCGGAGTACTTCTGCCAAGCATTGGTGTTTCGACATCGACGAAGCCGAGTTCATCAAAGTGATCCCGCATGATTTTTACTATCCGGCTCCGTAATAATAAATTGTTTTGCATGTCAGTTCGCCGAAGGTCAAGCCAGCGATTTTTGAGACGGACTTCTTCACCTGGTAGTTCTTTGGCTCCCGGTTGAAAGGCTGGTGTGTCAGCTTCATTGAGGATTTCGATATTGCTACAGACAACTTCGATTTCACCAGTAAGCAGTTTTGGGTTCGTGGTGCCCTCCGGACGTCGTCCAACACGACCGGTTGCAGAAAGGACCCATTCAGATCGTGCCGCTCGAGCCCTCTCCATAACATCTGGTGGTGCATCAGGCCCAATGACAATCTGAGCTTTCCCCCAGCGATCTCGAAGGTCAATGAAAATGACACCTTTGTGGTCGCGAATGCGGTCTACCCAGCCACACAAAGTGACGTTTTCTTCGAGATGGTTTGGGCGCAATTCACCGCATGTATGAGTTCGTAGCACGGTACGTGAGACCTTTCGCAATGGTTCAGGAAAAGAAAAACATGGTCTTAAGATTTCAGGCGTTCAGTATTGGTCGATTGTCCGTGATGGCGACCATTTCTCAAGGTCATGCTCTCAAAATACACTCTGGAGTTCCAAGCGTGTTGAGTGACCTATTCGTCGGAGGACTTTCCAAAGAATTCTGGATAGACCAGGAGGCCGACAGTCAGGAGGATTGAAAAAAGCAGCAGAATAGCGGCCACCAACATGAGGGTTTTGTTGGCAGTAAAGAGCGCGGTAAGGCTTAGAACAACAAAAAGAAGCGATATTCCAACAGTTGAAAGACAAAGAGCCTGTTCGATTTTGTTACTAAAATTAAGAAAAGCCATGTGAAGTCTGCCGAAAGAGGAAAATGCATGATACGTTTGGCGTTCACCGAGCAGTGTGAGACGCACTCAGGTCTTAGCGTTATTTAGGATCATTCGCAGTTCATCGGGGAGGCTGCCCATTCTTTTGTCCTCCCGAAAAAGCTAGTTCTAGTTGTTCGTCACTTGTGTCTCCGCCCAATTCTTGAAACATCATGCTCGGTTGAATATCACGATTGTGTTGATACTTGTCACTTGAATATTCTGTGATTGCACCAGTGATTTGATGAAAGAAAATCTGGCATATAGGTACATTTGGATAGATTTTTACCGGTTGGACAGCAAACATTTCCAGCGTCCAATATCCAGCAAATCCAACATCACCAAAGCCAGCGGTAACGTGTACGAATAAACCGAGTCGCCCAATCGAACTTCGGCCTTCAATCATTGGGACAAGATTGTGAGTTTCTGTTCGCTCAACCGTTCGCCCGAGGTAGAGCTGATTCGGAGTAAGAACAAGTCCTTCCTCTGGGATCTGCACTCTGGCGACTCGATTGCTTTTTCGCATGTCGAGGACGACTTCTTCGTAGACAAGCAATTCGTCATGAAGCGAAAGGTTGTAGCTGTTGGGATTCACCCTTTTATCATCAAAGGGGTCAATGTGAATATTTTCGCCAAGTTGCTGCCTGATCTCGTGGCCTGAGAGAATCATTGCGAATTTCCTTACGAAGTGCGGTGGCGTTATCCGCGGCCTTGGAAAGTTGAAAATCTCCCACGACCATACGTAGAGTGTAAGGATTGAAAGAAGAAATGTCTCAAAAAAAATTCTGATTACTGAGATATTTTAAGATGTTTCGGGACTCCCACCTTTGGGCAAAGGTTTACAAGTCCACAGCCAGCGCATCGAGGTTTACGAGCAAGGCACGTACTTCTGCCATGCTGAATCAATCGGTGGCTTATAACGACCCAGTGGTCTCGAGGGATTTCTCGCATCAGGTCTCGTTCAGCCCGAATTGCATCTTTTGCTTTTGTAAGCCCGAGGCGACGGGAAATTCGGCCAACATGCGTATCTACGACAACCCCCTCTGCCAATCCAAAGACACTACCAAGGACGACGTTTGCTGTTTTTCGGCCAACCCCTGGCAGGGAGGTCAACTCTTCGACCGTTTGGGGAACAATCCCATCAAATTGATCAACGAGTTTGCGGCAGCAACCCTGAAGGTTTTTTGCTTTGGCACGAAAAAAGCCCGTTGTCTTCACCGCATTTTCGAGTTCCTGGAGGCTTGCTTGTGACATCTTGAGGGGGTTTGGCCACTGGTTAAATAGGTCAATGGTGACAATGTTCACCCGTTTGTCAGTGCATTGAGCCGATAAAATGGTCGCAATAAGAAGTTCGAAAGGGTTGCTGAAACGAAGGGAGCAATCTGCGTCTGGGTACAGCTTTTCGAGACAATCTACTATCTGGAGCGCGCGGTCCTTTCTTTGACCACGAGTTTCCCTGCTTGGCACAATTCTTGCCTTCACGTTGACTGCCGCTGGTTTTGGTGGGAGTTTCGCTTTCATTTTACGCTTCAAGGTACCATAGAGGCTTCGCCTTTGGCACGTCGATGCTACGATTTCAGTGTTCCGTTTCGCAATTGCAGCAATTGTTTCCCGAGGAGATTCGATGGTATCTGAATTGACTGATCCTTCAGAATACGAACCGCTTTATCTGGCGGGCATAGAAAAATTTAACGAATGCGATTACTACGAATGTCACGAGGTTTGGGAAGAATTATGGACAGAGTATCGCGGTCCATCGAGAAAATTTTATCAGGGACTCATCCAGGCTGCTGTGGCTCTATATCATTTTGGTAACGGTAATATTCGAGGAGCCCGTAAATTGCACGGGCGTGTGCATGGGTATCTTGAGCCTTACGGCGTTTACTATCTCGGTCTTCACCTCAAGCAATTTCTTGATGCTTTTGACACTTGCTTAAAGGAAGTTGCGGCAAGTACTGAAAATTTCCCAAAAATAGATCTTGATCCAGAAACATTACCAGAAATACATCTGGACCCCCCGCCTTTAACAACCAGTGGTGCCGCCGATGAATGAAGATTCACTCGCATTTTCACCAGAACAGTTTTCGGGAGTCGCGAGACTGTTTCCGCTTCCAAATCTTGTGATGTTTCCGCATGTGATGCAGGCCATGCATATCTTTGAGCCGCGATACCGTTCCATGTTTGAAGAGGCGGTCTCAGACGACAAACTTATTGCTCTTGGTGTCCTGTCACCTGGCTGGGAGGTTGATTATGAAGGGCGGCCTAGCCTCGAGTCGACTGCGTGTCTCTGTCGTATAGCGACATATCAGCGGACTCCAGAAGGAACCTATAACGTTCTGCTCCTGGGGGTTCGACGAATACAGTTGCGAGACGAACTGCCACCAACCAAGCCTTTTCGGGTTGTTGAAGCTGGAATCATTGAGGATGAACTGCCCCCTCAGTTCTCGGATCAGGAGGTTGCAACTATGCAGCGGCAACTCCTTGCGGCTTTCAAGCGATCGATTCCAAAAATGCCAACATCGTATGACCAGATTGATGAACTTCTTGGTAGTCAAATTACTTTGGGGATGCTTGCAGATATTGTTGCCTACACTGCCGAGTTAAGTTTGGGAATAAAGCTTTCACTACTGAAAACTAGCAATGTGTATGATCGAGTGCAGGTGTTACTTAATGTGCTGGGTAAAAGTAGTCAGGCGGGAGTGGCCCCACGAACATTTCCACCAGCCTTTAGTGTGAATTGACTCTCTGTAGGCACTGAAGTTGAAGGTGTTGGAAGTACTCAGCACATCAATCGGAAGCTCTGGATGTGAATGATGAAAAACGCCAACTCCGCAGGTTTTTAAACGTTCGAAGTATCGATGTTTTTCATGGTAGTTGAGTGTAGACTAGAGGTTTCAAGTGCCATGCTGGTAACAGCAGGTTTTATAAGCCGTAAGAGTATGTTTTTTAGGACGTAACAGATGAGTGAAGGTCGCGACGTGTTAGACGGCAGCCAGCAAGATGCCAAACAGCTGATGGGTATAACGAATGGGGTTGACCACAAGAGAATCGAAGCTGCCGTCCGGGAAATTCTTACGGCAGTTGGTGAAGATCCAGATCGCGAAGGATTGCTTGAGACACCAGCTCGTGTTGCACGCATGTATGCGGAAATGTTTAGTGGCTTGCACGATGAGCCACGGCGGCACTTAGGAAAATTATTTACTGAAAAGTATGATGAACTTGTCCTTGTTCGAGATATTGCGTTTAACAGTATTTGTGAGCACCATCTTTTGCCTTTTATGGGGCACGCTCATATTGGTTACATACCGAACGGTCGTGTGTTGGGTCTTAGCAAGCTAGCAAGAGTTGTAGAAGTGGTATCTCACAAGCCGCAAGTTCAAGAGCGAATGACAGAGCAGATTGCAGATTTACTCGAGCATGATCTCGGGGCCAAAGGTGTTGCTGTGGTTATAGAAGCATCCCATACATGCATGACGATTCGTGGTGTTCGGAAGCCGGAGAGTGTCTGTGTGACCTCAGCAATAAGAGGAATTTTCCGAGAAAATGTTTCGAGTCGAGCTGAAGTTATGTCACTCATCAGCGGGAAGAGTTGAGTGCACTCTGGTTTGAGTGCAAGACAGTTCAGTACCCGGTCGTATTGAGGGAATTTTTGCACGTGCTTTAAGGATATGGTGAACCCCTGAAATGAATCTGCTTGTTGATTTTCTTTGCCGCTTCAGTTTCGGGTTGGCAGTAGCCCTTTGCATCACTCCATCAACGCTTGTGCCAAGCGGATTCTTTCGTGTGAATACCCTTGTCTTACTTGGCCTTACAACGTTTGCAGCGCTTCTGTCATCGACGCTTGATTTGTCAGTAAACGTATGGCTCTTGTCGATGGCAGCACTTGTTGCTTGGTTCGGAAGTGTGTTTTGGTATGCAGACCGGCGGTTGGCAGGCCTTTGTTGTTGTGGCGTGACGGCCATGCTCTGTGGTTTTGCCACGGCTCTGTTCGGTGACTCAACAGTTGCCCAGGCTGGTATACAAATGGTCTCAGGATGCTTGATTGGGTTTACGGTGAACGCGATGCTTCTTGGACACTGGTATCTCAATGCGCCTGGAATGCGAGTAGACGTTCTGCGTCGCTCGATTGATCAGACGTTGTTTGTGTGGGGGGGTTTATTTTGCTCGGTCGTAGCCGTTGTTGTTTGGAACTTCAATACCGGTGAACACGCCAACGCTACGCTCTTTAGCAATGTTTTTCGGGCGGTTACCTCGGCGACCTCTGGAGGGACCGGGAGCCTCGATGAAACCGGGTTAGCGCTGCTGTGGCTTCGATGGCTTGCTGGACTCCTTGGATTGCCGGTACTTTTGTGGATGAGTCGTATGACTTTGGATATACCTAATACTCAAAGCGCAACAGGAATTCTTTATGTAGCATGCCTAGCTGTTATTTTGGGAGAGTTGACTGCACAACTTCTCGGAATGACGGCGGTATATGAGAACCCTGTTGGGCATCAAAATCAAGAGAAAATCCTGGCTGAAGGTACAGTATGAATATTGTGTGCGCATGTCCAAACTGTAGTGCGGGCATTTATCAGTCCCATGTCGAAAAGTCTGTGTCGATCACATGCTCTGCATGTAATCGAAGTATTACAATTCCGAATAATGCAATTCAGTTCACCGCAAAAGATGCCCAGCCTCAACTTACGCGTTGTCTCATTTGCCCGAGTACGGAACTGTTTGTGAGGAAGAATTTTCCACAACGGCTCGGTGTTGGAATTGTGGTCGTTGGGCTTGCGATGAGTTGCGTCACGTGGGGGTACCGCGATTTATTCTCAACGTTTGCCATTCTTTTCAGCACCGCCTTGCTCGATGTGATCTTGTTTTTTGTTGTCCCTGATTGTCTCACATGTTACCGCTGCGGATCGCGATACACCGGGACTGACGGAATGAGTGGGTTTGGAAACTTTAATCTCGAAACTCACGAAAAGTATCGGCAGCAGGCTGCAAG
>ERZ1049444.2108-NODE-2108-length-13652-cov-5.505479_pt1 | contig 13652 bp, 10 predicted proteins | sample MGYA00383101_ERZ1049444 | MGnify/ENA primary metagenome ERZ1049444 (study PRJEB29581, sample SAMEA5548371) | metagenome | biome: marine; feature: coastal; material: water | depth 50 m | study: Short-term variability in the microbial, nano- and picoplankton...
GAAACTCACTACTTGCCAGAACGACCCCCGCAAGAAACGTCCCCAGAGCAGGGGACAGACCTACAAGGCTCATTAGAAAGGCGATACCGACCACGATCATCAAAGCAAGGGCCGTGTACATTTCGCGAAGACGCGCAGCATGGATGAAGCGAAACAATGGGCGGCTTAGGTAAACGCCCGCAAGGATTACGCCCGCAACAACGCCAAGCGTGACCAAGGTCACCCCCCAACCAGGCAGACCTTCAACCAAAGAAAGCGAGGCGGAATGATCGGCGTCGTCCTCAAACGCAAAGGCAGCGACGGCCAAAAGTGGCAGGAACGCCAGAGTCGGAATAACGGCGATGTCTTGGGTCAGTAAAACCGAGAACGTGTTGCGACCGCCTTGGGTCTGCATCAACCCCTTCTCGGTCAGGGTCTGCAGCACAATAGCAGTTGAGGACAAAGCGAGGATAAGGCCAATTGCAAGCGCGGATTTCAGATCAATCCCAATCGCTAAGGCGGCGCCCATCGTCGCGAGCGTCGTGAGTGTAATCTGAAGCCCGCCCAATCCAATAAGGCTGTGGCGCATGGCCCATAGCGCCTTTGGGTCTAGTTCAAGCCCAACAACGAAAAGCATCATGACAACGCCAAATTCTGCAAAATGGCGCAGGTCGTAAACCTCGGCCCCGACAAGTCCCAGAATGGGTCCAATGAAAATACCAGCGGCAAGGTATCCAAGCACCGACCCCAACCCTAAGCGAGATGAGATCGGAACGGCGATAACGGCAGCCGCTAGGAAAATGGTCGCTTGGTAGAAGAAACTTTCCATAGCGGTCCTTTAGATCGGCAAGGGTGAATCCGGTTTCACTTGATCCATAACGATTTGGCTTTGGATACGGGCAACAGCCGGATGAGGCAGAAGTGTATCGTGGATCAGCGCGTTAAGGGCTGGCAGGTCTTTGCAAAATACCCGCAGCAAATAGTCAGCGTCGCCGGTCAGCGTCCAGCCACTCACAACCTCGGGCGAGGTTTCCAATAGACGGGACAGACTTTTGGATTGCTCGGGTGTGTGCGAGACCATTTGAACCTGAACGAACGCTTGTATGCTTAGATCAACGCGCTTGGGATCAATCCGTGCGCGGTAATGTGAAATATAACCCTCGGTCTCTAGCCGTTGCCTGCGCCTGCCGGCTTGACTGGGGGAAAGGTTCAGGATGTCCCCTAACTCTTGCGCGGTCAGATGGGCATCAGTTTGCACCGCCGATAACAGGCGTTTGTCCATATCATCTATCATACGCGCGTTTTTAGCATGAATAGGGTGGATATAGAAGGATATACGCGCCGAACCGCGTTATTAGGCGGGTTGGTTGGCAAGCCTGGCTTTAGTTGCTGGGCATCCTCAGCACGACCGTTTGACCGTTTCGCACATACAGTACACGATCCTGATCAATGGCGGTAACTTGGCCACCGTTCAGGCGATCCCCGACCTCGATCTTTGTGTAGCGGCCACTCTGCAACCGCACCAACGCGCGACGGTCGCCAGACTCGCCATAGATACCGATAAGGTTAATGCCGCGTAAACTGATGGCATCCGTTTCGGTCGCACGTCCGGCAACGGTGTTATTAGATGGCGCGACGGCAGTGGTCGTCTGGGCCGCAACGGTCGCGCGTTCGGTGTTATAGACAATCTCGCCGATGTTGTTAGGGCGCAGACGCGGCATAGGCGTGCGATCAAGCGCGAGCGGGTTTACGATCTCTTCAGGCTCGGTCGCCAATGCAGCAATGGATGCCGGACGAAGCGGAGGCATGCCCGAAACGATGGATTCAGTCTCAACAGCAATCGGATCATCTGCGGCGACTTCGATGTTCGGCCGCAACACAGGGATCTTGCCTTGCAGCGCAGCGCGTTGGGCCGCTTGTAGATCCACAGTATCGGGACGTGGTGCCAGCGGCGGAAGCTTCGGCGGGATACCTTGGTAAATCGTGATACCGTCGGGTGTTACCGCGCCTTCGGGCGTCGCAGCGACAAGACCACGATCGTCACGCTCAAATCGGGTGCCCGGTGCTGGTGGGTTCGGTACAGCCGTCAGTGCCTTGTCCGACAACATTTCAGCTTCGGCAGTGATTGCAAAAGCGTCAGTTGCGAATACCACCGGATCAATGGTTGCGAGGAACAATGTACCCACACTCTCGCCCGATGGTGCGGCGGGTGCTTCAGGGGCCAAAGGCCAGATGCCAGTTGCAGCGTAGCGTGCGTCGCGGGCTTCAACGCTGAGAGAAGTCCATTCTGACGCCGCACGTTCAAGCAAATCAGCCGGTAGGACTTCTGTTACAATTTCCTCGGTTGCCGGTTCTTCGGCGACAGGTTCAACCTCAGGCTCGGCCGCTTCCACCAGAGGGGCTTCCTCGGTAACTGGACGAACGGGGGCCATTTCCGCGGCACTTGGTGCTTCGGTCAGGATTTCTGGTGCTTGCTCAATCGGCTCTGGCGGGGTCAGAACCTCAGTCTCAAGTGCAACTTCGTCTTCTGGCTGTGCTGGCGCTTGCTCTGGTGCGGTTGCCCCGTCATGCGCTGTGGTGTCAGCTATTGCTTCGACGGAGGTGTTATCATCGATTTCAGGGGTACTGGTCGTATCCCCAAGTTCGGTTGTTGCATCTACAGGAGGGAGATCGACGACCGGTTCAGTTTCGATAATTTCGGCGACTTGCGCAGGCTCTTCTTCAATTTGCGTCTCAACATCGCTCTCGGGCGTAACTTCTGTTTCCACGACCTCAGGCGTTGGCAGAAGCTCCACGGGTGTGGGTTCGGCCGTGTCGACGTCATCAGCTTCTACAACTGTGATTTCGTCAGCAACTGGTACGGTTTGTTCAACTTCTGCAACAAGCGGTTCTGACGTTGAGGTGAAATACCTCAACCCAAAATACGATCCACCAATCAGCAAGATTACCGCGAGGACAATCGCACCAATCCAAAGTGGATTCCAAGCCGCTGCTGGGCGGTCACGATCCCCACGATTGCCAAAAATCTCAAGCTTGTCAGCTTCGCTTTCGACTTCATCGTATAGGGGTTGCTTAATCGGCGCAGCCATGGTTGCGGGCACCCAAGCCGCCGCTTCCTGTTCTTCCTCAAACTCTGAAAAATCGCCAACGTCGTCGTCAACTTCGGTGTCGTCGGTCTTCATCCAGCTTGGGGGTTCGTGAGCTTCCTCAACGGCGCCCTTTTTGCCAGATTTTAGCCATCCGACTTTTGAGGGCTCAACGGATTCATCCATCGACAACGGTGCGTTTCGTTCGGCGGCACCAGCCCAGCTGGGAAATGAGCGGTCTTCAACGTCGCTGTCCCGTTCCGCCCCGATGCCAATAGCTGGGGCAGGGCGAACGGCTGGCTCCATGCCACCCAATATCGATGTAGACGTTGCAGGGCCAAGCATTGGAAAACTTGCCGTGTCCAAATCTTTGTCACGATCCGCAACTAACGGTGCGATGAGTGGAGATTTGGTTTCGGTCGTTTCGTCTGTTGACGGGTCGTCCTTTGTGTCCAACGGTTCTTCGGTCGCAGAAACATCCGGCTCGGCTTGTACTGTTTTGGTTTCTTCGGATTTTTCTTCCAGCGCTTCTAGATCATCGATGGCCTCGGTCATCGGCGCTTCGGTCGGAATAGCCAGAATCACTTTGTCGACTTCGGCTTCGATACTATCAGCGACTTCTTCGATTGCGGCTACGCTGCTGCAGCTGCCAAAAAACGGCTCAACCGAAAACAGAGCGTCGTCAGGTGCTGCTACGAAACTGACGGGGTTAAAGCCGTGTTGGACGATAAAGCTTTCAGCCTCGGACAGGGTGTCGCGTGAAACTGCGGCGACGTTCATGCCGTCGTCGCCTTCTTCCCAATCATAGACCAAGTCGTCGATTAGATAGGGGGTTGCGCGTTCAAGGGCTTCTTTTATTGCGTCTTCGCGTTGATCATCTTCAACATTTGGCAGTGTCAGGTATTTGATCTGGTCGTGTGGAAGAACAATTTTAGACGAGAATTCTGTGACAGACAGGGTTTCGGCCTGCTTGCGCAGAACTTCAAGCTTTGCCGACAACTCATCATCAAGCAAGCTGACGTGCCCGAGCTCGGCCCAGCCGTCGGGGGTGCGATGCGCAAGTTTTATGCCTTCATGCGAAAGCAAAAGTGCGAAATTAGAAATCATTCACAGGCACCCTGAATCCGGGGGAGTCCGGATTAAACTCAAAAGGCTTTCAGAGGTTTTACAGCAGGTTTTTGCCAAGGCAAAGGGCTAGCTGGCGCCTATCTTGTATTGGATGGAAATGTCGCGGAAACTTGCCTAAACTCCCAAAAGTGAGGACCTTCTATGCGTCTGATTTCATTAGTATTATTTATTTTCCTGTTGCCAATAGGCTTTGTTCAGGCAGGAACGATAACTGTAACGGGCCAAGGATCGGTCTCGGCTGAGCCGGATATGGCTACAATTTCGATGGGTGTGGGCCACAATGCCAAGACCGCACAAGAGGCGATGGATGTTGTTGGGCAAAAGATAAACGCGATGTTGGTTTCTCTGAAAGAATCAGGAGTCGAAGCTAAGGACGTTCAAACCAGCCAAATTTCTCTTTATCCAATGTGGAGTGATCCTGAACGAAACAATCAAACCAACGTGATTGGTTTTTCCAGCAATGTTACGCTGAGCGTCATTTTGCGTGATCTCGACATGGTAGGCACTGTCTTGGCCGAAGTCGTGCGTGTTGGCGGAAATAATTTCCACGGTGTCAATTTGGGGCTTCAAGACACGTCAGGTCTTGAGGCTGACGCGCGAGCGTTGGCGGTCAAGGACGCGCTGGCAAAGGCCGGACAATTGGCAGATGCCGCAGGTGTCGATATCTTAGGCATAGTGTCGATCTCAGAGGGTGGGTCCCAATCATTCCCATCCGCGCGCATGGCCGAATATGCGATGGCGTCCGATGCGATGCAGGTTGCACGCGGCGAGACATCCGTGAACCAGACCGTGACTGTTATCGTTGAAATAGAATGAAAAAAGCCCCCGCCGAAATGTCAGGGGCTTCCATCAAATCAATGTTTAGCCGTGCGCGATGTTCAGCGCCCGATCAAGATCACGCATCAGATCATCTGCATCTTCGATACCAATCGAAATACGCACAACCTCAGGGCTGGCACCGGCTGCGACTTGCTGCTCGGTGGTCAATTGACGGTGCGTTGTCGATGCCGAGTGAATGACCAACGATCGTGTGTCACCTAGGTTGGCGACATGGCTGAACAATTCCAACGAGTCGACGAATTTAACACACGCATCATAACCGCCCTTAAGGGCGACCGTGAACAATGCGCCAGCACCTTTAGGACAAATGCGACCTTCAAGCTCTTTATAAGGTGAGCTGTCGAGGCCAGCGTAGGTAACACCGGCGACTTTGTCGTGACCTTCAAGCCAGTTGGCAATTGTCTTGGTGTTTGCAACATGGCGATCCATACGCAGGCTAAGTGTCTCGATACCCATCAACGTGTAATGCGCCGCTTGTGGGTTTAGCGTCATACCAAGATCACGCAGGCCAATGGCGATGCTGTGGAAGGTAAAGGCCAAGGGTCCAAACGTCTCGGCGAAGATCAGACCGTGGTAGGCTGGCTCTGGCGCACTCATTGATGGGAATTTGCCCGAGGCAGTCCAATCAAAGTTGCCGCTATCGACGACAACGCCACCGGTGACTGTACCGTTACCGGTTAGATATTTGGTCATCGAGTGGACGACCAGCGTCGCTCCATGTTCAATCGGACGACACAGGTAGGGCGTTGCGGTCGTGTTATCGACGATCAGTGGCAGGCCGACTTTGTTGGCGACAGCTGCAATCGCATCAAGATCTGAAATGACCCCACCTGGGTTCGCGATGGTTTCACAGAAAATCGCGCGCGTGTCGTCGTCGACGGCGGCCTCTACAGCGGCGGCATCGTCAAAATCAACGAATTTCGCCGACCAACCGAAACGCTTTATCGTCTGGCTAAATTGAGTGATCGATCCACCATAAAGGCGCGTTGAAACAACCACGTTGTTACCAGGCTGCATCAGCGGGAATAGCGCCATAATTTGCGCTGCGTGACCAGATGAACAACATACCGCGCCAACACCACCTTCGAGGGTCGCGATGCGTTCTTGCAAAGCTGCGACGGTTGGGTTGGTCAGGCGGGAATAAATGTATCCCACTTCCTGTAGGTTAAAGAGAGCTGCCGCATGCTCGGCGTCGCGGAAGACATACGCAGTTGTCTGATAAATCGGAACCTGACGGGCACCTGTTGCCGGATCGGGGCGGGCGCCTGCGTGCACTTGCAGGGTATCAAAGCCGTAGGAAGGGGTATCGTTCATATTATTCTCCTAAAATATCTGGGTCTTTATGCCGAGCAAAGCCGAGAATTGACAGACTCTTTTGAAGCCAATGCACTCGCTAATTGCGCGATGGCGTTTGCAATAGCCGGATTCGATTGGCGCTAGACGGGTCTATGATTCGGGATTATCGATATCGATAGGTTGCCCAATAATTACAACTTTGCGAATTTTGGCTACCGACTGGGTAGGTCGCCTCCGTGAGTGGTGGGATGGCCAAAATGTCCGAGCGGTATATTTTAGCACCAAGGCAATTATGGCGGGCACGTTGCGGCGTGCTCGCCGATTTAATCTTAGACCGATATCAAGTGATCTCTTATGGCTATTGCGACCGCTTGTTCACGAGTTACAGCGCCCAGCTTTTTTCGTGCCGAAATTAGATGGGCGCGAACGGTTACTTCGGCTACTCCGAGTTTTTGGGCTATTCGGGCGTTCAGAAAACCATGAGCCAATAGAGACAACACCTCTTGTTCTCTTGGGCTAAGAGGTGCCTGCTTAATGAAATGCACATCTTCAGAGCTTTCATCATAGGGCGAGCCAATAAATGCGCTGATCACGGCTGCTACTCGGTTGAATTGATTTACTAATTCTGGGTCGTCTTGATGTGCGCCTGATGTATCGCAAACCATGCTTGTCGCAATGCGGTTGCCAGTAATTCGAGATGTTTGCGCACCCGCCAAAAATGACCTGTACCCAAAGTCGTAAAGATCACCATCAAGCTGAAGAGCGTTAGAGCTGGCAAAAGGATCACTTATGCGATTGCCTGTGTTGAAGTTGAAAGTTTCGTATGAACCCATGCAATGATCGAGAACAGCGTCACAAGCATAGTATTCTTGGCTCATGTATTGGGACATCCAATCGTCTGACATAGTGCTAGAAAGCCATTTTGCAGCGCCGGATGAATCATCGATTTCAGCAATGTTCAGTGCAACTCCCCCGAGGTTTTCGGTTGCCTTGTTTGCTGCTTTCCATCGTTCTTCGAACGTTTGGCCGGATATGAAACCGTCGATGAGGTCAGTCAAAATGTTTAGTTCAGACATTGCGATCCTTTTAACGATACGTTGATTGGATCAGATTAACCGCAAATACGAGTTTGTTAATAATGTTAAATATTGACAGGACGGGGCTACCGCATCCACATCCCAGCTTTTTTGATCTTCTGCCGGATATTCTGTTCTCTTGGCGGTAAGTCATCTCGATCAAAAATATTGCGCACTTTGTCACCACGGCCTTGATAAATCATCCGCAAAAACGGTTCGTACTGTTTGAGGATTTTTTTAACAGGATTTGGGGCGGCGAGGGCTTCAAGCAACGCGACGGTTTCATCTGGTTCTCGTGCATAAAGCAAAGGCAGCAGTCGGTAGTGGCAACTTGTTTCCCCGTCGAGGTAACCAGTTTTAAGAGCGCCAATTCCACCGCCGAGTTTGTGGATGACCAAGGGCAGGGCGATTTGGTCCAGCCATGGGTTCAGCTTTTGGCAAACTATTTCCTTTGGTGGGTCCTTGCGAATTGAAACCGCGTATTTTTCGAACAAAGTGCCGAATTTTTCGGGGCAGGAATAGTAGAACCAACCTGCGTTAAAATATGGGTAACGCATCCAGAATTCTGCGGGTTGCGTTGGGTCCAATGCCTCTTCAACGTCCATCCCGAATTTGTCGTAAAGCGACGCCCAAATCTCGTGATAACCGGGACCATAGAGTTCAATCGTTGGCCAAGTTCCTTCACGCTTTAGGCTGGCGCTTGGCTTTGAGAAATCAAATGGCACCTCAGACAGATCGCCGGTGATCAACGTGTCAGTGTCAAAGAAAATAAACGGCTCGTTGGGGGGCAGAACACGCAGCGCTTCGATCTTATTGCCGTTGGGATATTCCTGCCCGAAATGTCTTGATTCAAACGTAACTAGTTTAGCACCCGTCGCCTCAAGCAAGGCACGAATATCACGATCCTTCACCCGAGGATCCCGTTTCCAAAGTGAGCCCATCCGTGGTTCGGCAATGTATAGTCGTTCGGCAAAGTCAGGCGAGCTAACACCAAGCGACAGGGCAAACAGGATTGCCTCATAACTGAGGCGACCTTCTTGCGCGACGATAAGAATGTTGGGTTTGGGGGCCATGTTTTGCCGACAGTTTCATTCGTTGCCAAATCCTATGCCATCCGATCAGATTTGGCACCAGCATATTGAAGTATTTTAGCGTTAAAGTTGAATGAGCGCATTTCGCTTTAAGGTGTCCGCGTCATATCCGCTGCAAAAACAGATTCCCACGCTTGAGCACAACCGTGCGCCAGATGGTGTCCATTTCGTCCAACGCGTCCAAAAATGCAGGGATATTGACTGCTTCATCGGCGATCAACAGCCAACCGTTGGATGCAACGTGATCGGCAAGAACCCCCAACGCCTGTAGGCGGGGTCCTTCGTCTAGCATGTGTAAAGTCCTGTCGATTAATACGACATCGAATGTTTCAGCCGGTTCAAATTCGGTGATATCGGCAACGATGCCCTCGATGTCCAACGCCTCGCGATGTGCGGCCGCAAGCAAATCTCGTATACCGCTTGGTGCGTAGTCAACGCCAACAACCCGGTGCCCCAAGCGTGCGATAAACAGCGCATCGCGGCCTTGTCCACATCCTATATCAAGGACACATAGTTTTTGGTCTGATTTCGCCTTGAAGAAATCGACAAAGATCTGTGTCGGGGGCCCAAGCGCATCCGGTGTCGCGGCATATAGTTTTTCGTAATTATAGGTCATATGAATACGAAAACAGGTTTCTCAATGAATGGCCAACTGAGATTTTGGGCGTTTAATAGCACCAATCCTAACCTGAGGAATAATCCACGCAATCATGCGTTCGCTAGCTGCCACTCGGCAACCGTGTCCAACGCCGCGCGGATTGTGACATCCATATCCATGTACCGGTAGGTGCCAAGTCGTCCGATGAAGGTAGTGTTTTTCTCGGCTGAGGCAGCAGTTTGGTACTTCTCAAGCATATCGTCCCCATCGGTCTGATGGATTGGGTAATACGGAATGTCCCCCTCTTCACAAGCGCGGCTATACTCGCGAAATAGGATTGAGCCTTCGTGCTCTTCCCAAGGGCTGAAATGCTTATGCTCGGTCACGCGGGTCCAAGGTACGTCTTCATCTGTGTAATTCATGACTGCACAGCCTTGTACGTCGCCCGTCCCCGTCTCTTCTTTGAAATCAAGGGTGCGGTACTGCAAGCGTCCAAAAATGTGATTGAAGTAAGCGTCAACCGGACCTGACCAAAAGACGTGGTCATATTCGGCAGCATTCGAGTTCTCAAAACGTGTTTCTAGACGTACGTCGACATTAGGATGGTCGAGAATACGTTGGATCATATCGGTATAGCCATACTCGGGCATGCCTTGATGGCGGTGGGCAAAATAATTGTCGTCGTAGTTAAACCGAACGGGCAGGCGTTTTAGGATCGAAGCTGGAATGTCTTTTGGGTCTTTGCCCCATTGTTTGCGTGTGAACCCAAGAAAGAAGGCCTCATAGAGTTCCGGCCCGATGAAGCACAATGCCTGCTCTTCAAAGTTCTGTGCATCAGTGATCGAGGCGTCCGCGCGCGATTTAATAAACGCTTCTGCCTCGGTCGGGTTCATTGTTTTACCGAAGAACTGGTTGATTGTCAGCAGGTTGATCGGCAACGAAAACACCCGTCCCTTGGTCGTCGCCTTTACGCGGTTCACGAAAGGGACGAAAGTCGCGAATTGGTTGACGTAATCCCAAACCTCGGTGTCGTTGGTGTGGAATATGTGTGGCCCGTATTTGTGTACCATTACACCTGTGTCTTTGTCCCGTTCAGTGTGGCAATTTCCTCCGATGTGAGAGCGCGATTCACAAATCGTGACATGGTGGCCATCCTCGGCCAAGGCCCGCCCGATCACCGCACATGAAAGACCCGCGCCTGCCATTCCGATCTTCATTTTTGCGCTCTTCCTCTGTCTGAGATTTTCGTCCAAAACGTAGTTTTTTCTTGACTTGAAGCCGCCCATCTTCAATGCGGGATAGCTAGTAACTTTGGATAGTGTATTGAAATGTCAGAATTGCACAATAAAAAGCGCTCTGGCGTTCCCTCTACCGTCACTAAGTGGACACGTGGGGCCGTCCGTCGTTTGGCGACAGGAACACTCGCTGGAAAAGTGGCCGAACTTCGCGCACAAAAATCTGGCAAACCGGTGCGCAAAATCCTGATCTTTAGTGACCGCTTGTCAGACACAAGCGAGCAGCAAATCCAACCGCTGGTACGATACCGTCAAACAATTGCAGCGCAGCTGGGTTATGTTTTTGAGTTCCGCCATACCGACCGGATCACGGATTATTCTACTGAGTCATTTTTCGGATACCACGCTGTTGGTTTGAAGCTGATTTTCAATGTCCCTGCACCCCAGGCCGAGGCTGTGGCGAAGAAGTTGTTTGACGCCGCTCGTTCTGCGGGAGCGCGGTGTTTGGTATTCGATGGAGACGATGATCTGTGCGTGCTTTGGCCCGGAGTGATTGATGCTTGCGACGTCTATATCAAAAAACATCGCTTCAAAGATCTTGACGACTACTCCAAAGGGTATGTTGGAAAATCAAACCTCACCGATTACGTGCACAATACGTACGGTGTTGATTTTGAAGACGATATCATCACAGAAACCTTGCCTCTAAACCAAGATCAAATAGACAAAATTTCACTTGGTTGGAACATAGCCTTAGACCAAAAAATCTACGATCTATCACGCGATGTTACGCTTGACGTCATGGGGCTCAATAGGAAAACTGATATATCCTGTCGTGCAAGCTATCGTACGGACATATGGATGTACGGTATGCGCAATTCCGCAGTGAAAATTCTTGAAACCTTGGTAGATAAATATCGTATACATTCACCAACCAGTCGAGTTTCACAGGTGGAATACTACCACGAGGTATTGGATTCACGATTTGTCGTTAGCCCGTTTGGTTGTGGCGAACTCTGTTGGCGGGATTTTGAAGCGATCCTATGCGGAAGCGTTCTGATTAAACCGGATATGTCGCATATCGAAACTTGGCCAAATTTGTTCCTTGCGGGTGAAACTTACGTGCCGGTCGCGTGGGATTATTCAGATTTGGAGGACGCGTGCACTCCCTTACTGAATGACGAAACCGCAAGACTGAAAATGGCCGAGGCTGCGCGCGCTAAGCTTTTGGCTGCTTTCACACCCGAGGCGTTTTTGGAACGGATCGACTATACGATGAAAAATGCGGGCGTGTCCAAAGCGTGAAATCGCATGGCACCAGCAAAGCCAAACAACACGAGCGGAGCTAGGACCCACGGCTCAGTGTAGGGAGGCTGCAACTCTCGCGTCAAAAAGCATACCAGTTGCAATTTGGACAATACCAGATGGCGTTGTGAACAGTATATTGCCTAAGCGGGCATAGCTGTGGTGGGCCATGGACGATGAAGGCGATGTTCTTGAAGTCCTGATCCAACCTCGCCAAAACAAACGCACCGCCCTTCATCAGCCCAATAGAAAACCTGACAATCCTTCTAGTCGCTACCGCTCGTCAATCACGCGCACCGCTTTGCCTTGTGAGCGAGGAATTTCACCCGAAAGTTTGGCAGATACCGCACAGGTCACGCCAATTATGGATTTGATCTGGTTGCGCACTTCAGCCGCCTTATTTCTTAGTGCCTGTGCATCGTCGTCCACGCCAGGTAAAATTTCGACATCGACCGCGATTGCATCCATTGGCCCATCTTTGAACAGGCGGATTTGGTAATGCGGTGCTAGCCCTTCCAGACCCATCAACACGCTTTCCACCTGGCTTGGATACACGTTGACGCCACGAATAATCATCATGTCATCATCACGTCCATCAACTCGCAAAATTCGCACATGGCTGCGGCCACAGGCACAAGGCTCATCGGTCAATCTGGTGATGTCGCGTGTCCGATAACGCACCATCGGCATGGCTTCTTTGGTCAGGGTGGTGATCACCAACTCGCCGGTTTCCCCCATTGGCAATGGCTCAAGTGTTTCGGGATCGATGATTTCGAACAGGAAGTGATCTTCCCAGCCGTGCAAACCATCGCGTGCCACATCACATTCGCATGCCACACCTGGACCCATGATTTCCGACAGTCCATAAACATCACAGGAAGTGATGCCCAGCCGTCGATCCAACTCGGCCCTCAGCTCATTTGACCAAGGCTCGGCACCAAACAGTCCGCGCCGCACCGGTAGCTCGGCAATATCGATACTCATGCCCTCGGCCGCCTCTACGATGTTCAGTGCATAGGAGGGAGTCGCCAGCAAAATCGCAGGCTTGAAATCATTGATAAGAGTGACCTGTCGCTCGGTGCCTCCGCCCGATACAGGCACCACGACGCAGCCAAGCTTTTCTGCACCGTAATGCGCGCCCAGCCCGCCAGTGAACAACCCATAGCCATAAGCGTTGTGTACCAAATCACCTGGCCGTGCGCCGGCACCCGCCATCGAGCGTGCCATCAGAAAAGCCCAGCGGTCCAGATCGCCCTTGGAATATCCAACTACGGTCGGCTTGCCGGTGGTACCAGACGAGGCATGCACCCGCGCCAGGCTTTCAAACGGCTGGGCAAACATGTCAAACGGGTAATTATCACGCAGATCGGTTTTCACCGTAAAGGGAAAATTCCGGATATCGGCCAGCGTCTTCAGGTCGGACGGCTTGACACCAGCTTTGTCGAACGCGGCGCGAAAATGTGGCACATTTTCGTATGCTTGGTCTAGTGACCAGCGCAGGCGCTCAGTTTGTAATTCGGCAATTGCCGAGCGCGACAGGGTCTCGGCCTCTCGGTCATACATGAATCCCTGATCGATATCGCTTTTGGCGAGCATTTGATGTTCCTCCCTGAACATGGTCCTGCATGGCTTGGCTGGGTCAGGCTTTGCGCCAGCCCGGTTGGATTCCCGTGGCGCTCTTACCGGCGCCTCGTGCAGGCATTTTGTTGATGGCATAACCCTGGTTGAACGCCGCGCGCGTAATGAGTGTGTATTTGAAGTTCCAGCCGGTCAGCACCGCGCCAAGCCCGGCAAGCGTCCGTGCCAGATCACCGCCAACAGGCGAAACGACCGCCGCCGTGGCCAGCAGAGCCACCAACCCTTGCGGTGCGGTCGTCAAGCCGGTTTTCATGGCGTCGAATGTATTTAGTGCTCTGGCTGGAGCGCCCTTGGCAGCAAAGTCAGTGCGATAGCGGGACCAGAGACCATAACGTAGCAGCACTAGTGCGAGTAGCACCAATGGTAAAGCGCCGCTAATT
>ERZ1049444.2113-NODE-2113-length-13626-cov-15.929261_pt1 | contig 13626 bp, 13 predicted proteins | sample MGYA00383101_ERZ1049444 | MGnify/ENA primary metagenome ERZ1049444 (study PRJEB29581, sample SAMEA5548371) | metagenome | biome: marine; feature: coastal; material: water | depth 50 m | study: Short-term variability in the microbial, nano- and picoplankton...
TAAAGTCATAATTATGAAATCTATTTCCTCAAGTTCCTTATCTGAATCCATTCTAGAAAAATATCACAATTTGAATTAGATAAGATTGTCTACTATTAGGATGATTTCTGCATTTTAAAAAAGGATTAGAATATTTAGTTAAACACGGAATCATTAGAATTTAAAAAACGTATTACATTGTAAAACTTCTTAACCTAAGTATTCTTCTTGTGAATATCTAATGAACAAAAGAGCTATCATTACAAGTGCACTACCGTATGCTAATGGTGAAATTCATCTGGGACATGTGGCATCTACATACCTTCCTGCTGATGTCACTACTAGATTCTTAAAACAAAATGGGGTTGAAGCTTACTATGTTTGTGCTTCTGATGATTTTGGAACTCCAATTTTAATTCAATCTGAAAAACAAGGAAAGACTCCGTCAGACTATGTTGCGCACTGGAATAAACGAGATTATGAAGATTTTTCTGCATTTAACATTGGGTTTGATTATTTCTACAAGACAAGTTCTTCAGAAAACATTGAATTTGTTCAAGATGTATTCAAAAAATTAAATGATGCTGGACATATCTATGAACGAGAAATAATTCAATTTTATTGCAAAAATGATGATAAATTTTTGCCTGACAGATATGTTAAAGGATCTTGCCCATATTGTAAGGCTGAAGATCAATATTCTGATCTTTGTGAGAGTTGTGGCCGTGTGCCTGAAGAAATTATTGATCCTAAATGTTCACTTTGTGGTGCCCCTCCTACAAAAGAGAAAACAACTCATTATTTCTTTAAACTCAAAAACTTTGGGGACTCGTTATCTAAATGGCTAGAAGAAAATGAGCATTTACAAAAAGATGTAAAAAAATATGTTCAGAATTGGATTAAATCTGGACTGATTGACTGGGATATTACTCGAGATATTTCTTGGGGTGTTCCTGTTCCATTAGATGATGCAAAGGGCAAGGTGTTCTATGGTTGGTTTGATAATCATTTGGCATACATCTCAACTGCATTAAAATTCTTAAATGACAAAGGAATTGATGGAAAAGAATTTTGGAATTCTGCTGACATTTACCATTTTATTGGAAAAGATATTGTGTATCACCATTATCTTTTCTTGCCTGCAATGCGATTGGGAATTGATAGTGAATACAAGTTACCTGATTATATTCCTACTAGAGGTCACCTAACATTGGAATCAAAGAAAATTTCAAAAAGCAGAAATTGGTATATTGGATTAAAAGAATTCTTGGAGTATTACCCTGCAGACTATTTGAGATATTATCTAATTTCAATTAATCCTTATTCTCAAGATGACTTGAATTTTGATTGGGATGACTTTACCACCCGAATTAACTCTGAACTAATTGGAAACCTTGGTAACTTTGTTAATCGTGCATTAGGATTTACAAAAAAAGCATTTGATGGAAAAATTCCTGAAACTGAACCTTTTGATTCTAATGATGAAGAAGCTGAACAAAAAATCAAAAACTTGTCTGCTGATATTGGACAGCTAATGGAACAAAATCATATTGATAGAGCATTGAAAAAAATCATGGAATTTTCTTCCTTCTATAACCAGTACTTTCAACATAAGGAACCTTGGAAAAAAGGTCCTGGGACTGCAAATTGTGTATTTTTGTCTGTTAATGCTGTAAGAACTATTGCGGTAGCTCTTTCTTCATTTTTACCTGAATCCGCACAAAAAATCTGGAATCAGTTGGGATTGGATGGAAACGTTAGCGATTCAACGTGGGATAAAATGTCTGAATTAGGTATTTCTTCTGGTTATGTTTTGGGTGAGGCTTCTCCACTATTTGCAAGAGTTGAAACATCTGATGTTGAAAAATACAAAAAACAATTAGGTCCTTCTGAGAAACAATGAAACCAATCCCTCGAATCTCCACCCGAGGATATTATGATTTATCTACTGGTAAAACTCTGAAAAAAAATCAATACTATCTATATCCAAAAAAAGATTTTACAAAACTTGTTGATTCTAAAGAACTTACAATAATGATTCATGGTTTAAGAAATGATAATGCCGGTGCAATTGCCAAAGTTGTTTTAGCAAAGAATCGATTACGCAAACTAGGATACACTCATCCTGTAATAGGATTCAGTTATGATTCAAATACAACTGGTGCACATTTAATCAAACATGTTAAACATGCACTTGCTGTAGGTCAAACAATTGCAATAAAGAACGGAAAAAATCTTGGACTATTCATTGAAGATTTTAAATCAACTAGTCCAAAAACAAAGATTCGTCTAATGGGTCACTCTTTGGGTTCTCAAGTAATTTTGAGTACTGTGGAATATCTTTCAAAAAAGAAAGTGCATGAAAATATTATTGAATCTGTATATTTTTTTGGTGCATCTATTACTGAAGATGTTCCATCCTCAAAAAAATATGGAAAGATGTTACAAAAAGTAATCAACAAAAAAATCATCAATCATTATGCTCCTACTGATGAGGTTCTTAATTGGGCCAATAAAGAAAAGTTTGTTTTGGGACCTCTTGGTCTCAACGGTGCATCTGGAAAACCTATTTCTAAATATCATCAAAAATTAATCAAACCCAAAAATCATAGATTTGCAAGCTATTCTGCTGTACTGAATTCTTTTCCTTAAATTTTATTTTTATTCATATGCCTTTTAGAAATTAATTTTCTTTGAAATTCAAGTTGTAAAACCTATTTCCATACCTGAAATTTTTCAAATTTACATTAAATGAGCCTAGAATTTGATAAAATTATTCTAAATTACTGAAACCATTTGTAAATAAAGACCAGTCCAAACAGACCTAAAAGTACCGGAAACATAAACCGCGGCATTTCCTTTGGTTTGCCTGAAGAGAAAAATGACTTGTGTGTATATTTGGGAATGATAAATCAATTACACATCTAAATTATAAAAAATTATCAAATCAATAATTCATAAAGTAGATTTTTTACTCAAAACTATTGGTTTTATCGATAAATTTTGTAGTCTTAGGCAAACAAGACATTGCATCTGAATTTGGAAAGAAAGGCACTGTTACTGATATTTCTCTTTTTGACAGAAAGGAATCTGATGTAATCAAAACATGGGTCACTCCTAGTGGGTTCCCTGAAAAAATACAACCTCTTTTTCAGGCAATCAATTTAGCTGAATATGTAATATTCCATGTAGATAAATTAGACAAATTTACAGGAGAACAAATTATTGCACTTGATTCTCTTAAGAAAGAAAAAGGAATTTTGTCTCATACCTTTGATGTTGATGAGTCAAAACTGAATTTAATGATCAAGGGAACTGTAGTTGAAAAATATGTCAAAGTTGATCAAGATAAAATTAAAGAAGAAATGGATAAACTAGTGCCAATATCAAATGACTCTCCTTCTGAAATGGTAGTTGATCATTGTTTTGATGTAAAAGGTGTTGGAACTGTAATTTTGGGTAAAGTAACTAGTGGAAAAATAAAACAATATGATAATCTAAAATTATATCCTGCTGGAATTGATGTATTGATAAAATCCATTCAAATGCATGATGATCCTGTAACTGAATCTGTATGTCCTGCTAGAGTTGGATTGGCAGTAAAGGGTGCAAAACCTGATGAAGTTTCAAGAGGTGATGTAATCTCAGAAGAAGGTGCAGTAGAAATTAAATCTGAAATCGAACTTGATTTTACAAAAAACCCTTTCTTCAAAGGAGATATTGCTGAGAATCAAGGATGTTTGGTTAGTATACGATTACAAATCAAAGCTGCTAAATTTTCATCTATTACTCCATTGAAATTAAAATTCGAAAAACCAATCGTTTGTACCCCCGGTGATATGGCAGTAATTCTAAAACCTGAATCTACCACAATTAGAATACTTGGTAGTGGTACTATTCTTTAGACTAAAGTTTTTCTAATCCTATTACGACATTTCTTTGATTACTAATGGAACCTGTACGGTCTTGTCCTATTTGTCCTAAATGTGGATCTAAGAGATTCACTAGAATTCCTGGAGATAAAGTCACTGTAAAATGTCGCATTTGTGATAAAATTATTGATATCTAAATTTCATAGTTAATATTTGCAATATCTTTGAAATACACATGGCAAAAACATGGAAAGATTCTGATATCAGCCTTGACCCAATAAAAAGTCAAACAGTAGCTGTAATTGGTTATGGAATCCAAGGTGATGCACAAGCAAATAACATGAAAGACTCTGGTCTTAATGTAATAGTTGGTCTTAAAGAAGGCGGAAACAGCTGGAAAAAGGCAGAAGCTGATGGTCACAAAGTAATGTCAGTAGCTGAAGCAACAAAACAAGCAGACATTATTCACATATTGATTCCTGACATGATTCAAGGTCAAGTATACAAAGACGATATTGAACCAAATCTTTCAGATGGAAAAGCATTGTCATTTTCTCATGCAGCTGCAATCTATTGGAAATGGATTGAAGCACCAAGTAATGTAGATCTTATTATGGTTGCTCCAAAAGGACCTGGTTCTAAAGTTAGAGAAACTTATCTTGAAAACTTTGGTACTCCATCTATTGTTGCAGTTGAACAAGACTTTACAGGAAAAGCTTGGGATAGAACTTTAGGAATTGCAAAAGCAATTGGTAGTGCAAGAGCTGGATTAATCAAAACTGCTTTCAAAGAGGAAGTAGAAACTGATTGGTTTGGTGAACAAGCAGACCTTTGTGGTGGTGCAGCTTCTATGGTAACAAATGCATTTGAAACTCTAGTTGAAGCAGGTTATCAACCAGAGATTGCATACTTTGAAGTTTTACATGAACTCAAACTCATTGTAGATATGATTCAGAGATATGGAATTAATGGTATGTGGAGACGAGTAAGTGAAACTGCCAGATATGGTGGATTAACTCGTGGACCAATGGTCATGGACAAATCAAGTAAAGAAAACATGAAAAAAGTTCTCACCATGATTCAAGATGGCACTTTCAATAATGAGTGGATTTCTGAATACCAGAACAACGGTAAAGAATCATTTGATAAATACATGAAAGAATATGATGAACACCAAATTGAAAAAGTTGGTAAAGAAATGCGTAAAATGATGTGGCCTGATTCCACAGAATAATCTTTTTTATTTTTCTAAATCTTTTTAATTTTTTAGAAACACCTAATTTCAATTAAAATATATCAAAAATTATTGGGATTAATCATTAATTGTGAATGTATAAAATGTGACTGTGGAGAAGAATTTGAAACTATTGAGACTGAAGAGTTACTCAATTTAATACAGCATGGACGATTAAATCAAGAACAAACTCTATTTTTAAAATCAAGGATTGGCAGTAAATTATGTAAACAATGTTTTATTGATAATCATAAATCATAATCCTTTGGAAAAAATTCTAAACTGTTAATGTTAAAATTAATGCATTACTCTGATTTGTTTTTCAGTGTCTCTGATGAAATCCTCATATTTCATTATCTGAGTAGTTAAACGGAATGCATCCATTTGGTCATCATTTTTTTTAGAACCCAATAATGGTTTTCTTAATCTCATCAATTGCTCTTGTTGTTCTGTGGCTTTAAAAATATCATTTCTAAGATCTTCTAATGTTGCCATATTATGAATAGTCAAATTTAAGATATAAGATTTTCATTAAATTTCAATTAAAAAATACTTTGAAAATTATATTTTTCTTAATTTTGCCACACCTGTGTTGATGTGTTCAATAATTGTAGGTAATGTTGTACCTGGACCATAAACATGATCAACTCCTGATTTTACCAAATCTTTGTGATCTACTTCTGGAATTACTCCTCCACCAACAATTAAGACATCATTGATCTTTTTCTTTTTTAATGCCTTTACTACCCTTGGAAATAATGTTCCATGTGCCCCATTAAGTAAACTCATTGCAATTGCATCTACATCTTCATCTTCTGCAATTTGTGCAACTCTGTCTGGTGTTGCAAAAAGACCCGAATAGATTACCTCCATTCCTGCATCTCTGAATGCACGGCATAATACCAGTGCACCTCTATCATGACCATCTAATCCTAACTTTGCTACAAGAATTTTGATACTTCGAGATGTTGCCTTTTGCTTCATAATTTGGTTCATTTTTTGTATCTTTTAAAGGCTTTATTTGATTTTCTGATCTTTTTTTAATAGAAAATCTACATAAAGCGTTCAAAATCATCAAAATTGTGGATACTGCTCCAATTAATTACCAACTAACTTTTGAACCAGATTTAAAAAAATTCACATTTTTTGGAACTGAAACTATTACTGTTTCATGCAAAAAACCAACCAAAAAAATTACAATGCATTGTGCAGAACTAAAAATTAAATCCTGTATTGTACAGTCTGGAGATGATATTGTTTCATCTGCTCCTAAAACAAATGAGAACAAAGAAGAATTATCCATTAACCTCTCAAAAAAAATCAAAGGAATTGTAACAATTACTTTAGAATTTCAAGGAATTCTAAATGATAGATTACTGGGATTTTATCGCAGTCAATACAAACAAAACGGAAAAACAAAATATCTTGCAACTACTCAATTTGAGGCAGCTGATGCTAGGCGTGCATTTCCTTGCTGGGACGAACCTGAGGCAAAAGCTACTTTTGAAATATCAATTATTGCTGATAACAAATTCACTGCAATATCCAACATGCCGATAAAATCTAAGAAAAAAATCAAAAACAAAACTCTTTACAAATTTGGAAAAACACCTGTTGTATCTACATATTTGATTTATCTTGGAGTTGGAGAATTTGAATATCTAACAGGTAAAACCGGCAAAGTACAAATTCGTGTAATTACCACAAAGGGAAACAAATCAAAAGGAAAATACTCTTTGGATTTGGGAAAAAAATTACTAACATCTTATGAAAAATACTTTGGAATAAAATATCCTTTACCTAAATTAGATTTAATTGCAATTCCTGATTTTGCAGCAGGTGCTATGGAGAACTGGGGAGCTATTACATTTAGAGAAACAATTCTACTTTATGATCCAAAGACGTCTTCTACTAGAACTAAACAATTCATTGCAGAAGTAATTTCTCATGAGATTGCACATCAATGGTTTGGCAATTTAGTTACTATGAAATGGTGGAATGATTTGTGGCTCAATGAATCATTTGCAACATTTATGGCAACAAAGTTTGTAGACAAGTTTTACCCAGAGTGGAATTTGTGGGACCAGTTCATTGAGGATGCAATGAATACTGCGATGGGACTTGATTCACTAAAAACTACACACCCAATTGATGTTACTGTAAATTCTCCTGCAGAAATTAGAGAAATCTTTGATGCCATATCTTATGACAAAGGTGGGTGTGTTTTACGAATGCTTGAAAATTATGTTGGAGAAACCAACTTTAGAGTAGGTCTCAAAAAATATCTTTCCACATTCAAGTATGGAAATGCTCAAGGCCAAGATTTGTGGGATGCAATTGGTAAAGCATCAAAAATGCCTGTTAGTGCAATGGTCAATTCGTGGCTAAAACAGCCTGGATTCCCTCAAGTAGAAATTACTCAAAATGATAAATCTCTAGTTCTAAAACAGAGTAGATTTTTGATGGAACCGACCCCTAAAACTCAGAAAGGATTGTGGCATGTTCCAATAACTCTTGGATTGGGCAATGAAACTGTTACAAAACTAATAACTAAAAAATCAATTACAGTAAAAACTCCGTCTAGTCCTGGGTTTGTTGCAAATATTGGTAGAACTGGATTTTATCGTGTAAAGTACGATGATGGAATTTTACTTGATCTAAAAATGCTTGTAAACCAAAAACAAATTCCTCATGTTGATAGATGGGCAATCCAAAATGATTTGTTTGCCTTGTGTATTGCTGGAAAAGAAGACGTTGCAAATTATCTGGATTTTACTGATGCATACTTTGATGAGGACTCTTATCTTCCATTGACAAACGTTGCAAACAATCTCAACTTTTTGGCATCATTGACATTCTTTGAAGACTTTACTGATGAAATTCGTGAATATGCAATTAATTACTTTAGAAAAATTTTATCTAATCTTGGATGGGTGCCAAAAAAATCTGACAAACATACTGATGCATTTATGAGAGGATTTTCAATTTATGTACTGGGTAAACTTGGTGACGACTCAATTATTGAACAAGCTGAAATTAAATTCAAAGCATTTTTGAAAAATCCTTCTACTCTTCATCCTGATATTCGAGAATCTATTTTTTCACTAGTTGCATGGAATGGAAATGCAAAAACTCATTCTATGTTTGTAACGTTATACAAGAAAGCAAAAACTATGGAAGAAAAATTACGCTTCTTGGGAGCCATGTGTAGTTTCCGTGATGAGAAATTATTAATCAAAACATTACAATTCTCTCAGACATCTGAAGTACGTTCACAAAATATGCAATTGCCAATTATGAGAATTGCAGCAAATCCGTATGGCAAAAAGATTTTGTGGCCATGGCTTAAGAAAAACTGGGGCAAGATGAGTAAAAAAGTGGGTTATGGAAATCCTCTTTTCAATAGAATTGTTGCAAGCATTGCTCTAGTTGCAGATGATTCTATGGAGTCCGACATTAAGGCATTTTTCAAGAAAAATCCTACTCCTGGAACTGAAAGAACACAAACTCAAACTTTGGAAAAAATTAGAATTCATTCCAAATTCTTACGAAAAATGAAAAAAGACTTTAAACAAAATGGCTAGAAAAATCCTTCCTGCTATTTCTCTTGGAGTCATTACTATTTTTGCAATAATTTTTCTTGGTGGTGGTGGAACTGATGATAAAGATATCCTGCGCCAAACCTTTCAAGTAGATGCAACATATTATGAAACGGGAAATGTTGAGATTTCATTTCTTGATAAATCTGGACAGGCTAATGGGGTGACAATGGAAATTCTTGGCATGGATGAAACTTTTCAGAAATACTATCCTGGTTCCCAATTTGTTGAACTAGTGGCTTTTCCCAACATTCCACAATATGGTTGGGCAATTCATCCAATAGTTTTAGAAATTGATCACCCGACTCTTGGTCATATCCAATTAAAAACTGAAATTCATGAATCCAACCAACCACTTCCTCCTGTGATTTACTCAAAACCATAGATCAGATTCAAAGAATTTATTCTACCTCTAAATATTTGAAATATCTTGGAGTTACTTGCTGATTTGAAAAAAGGCAAACGTGGAGCAATTGCAAAAGCAATAACTCTAGTTGAAAATGATAAAAAAGAAGCAAAGAAATTATTAAAAAAAATATTCAAAGATACTGGAAATTCTATGATTATTGGAATTACTGGACCAGCTGGTGCAGGTAAAAGCTCACTTATCAACAAAACTGTAATTGTCTTAAAAAAATTGGGCACAAAACCTGCCGTACTTGCAATTGATCCTACTAGTCATGTTACTGGCGGTGCAATTTTGGGTGATAGAGTTCGAATGAGTGAATCTACTGATTCAGGAACTTACATTCGTAGTATTGCATCTCGTGGTGCAACCGGAGCTGTTTCCCGTTCACTACGAAATAGTATTCGAGTTTTAGAGTATGCTGGATTTAACCCAATTATTATTGAAAGTGTAGGTGCAGGACAAACTGAAGTTGAAATATCAAACATTGCAGATATTACAACTGTTGTGTTTAATCCAAATACTGGTGATAGTATTCAAACAATAAAAGCTGGATTAACTGAGATTGGCGATATCTATCTTGTAAACAAAAGTGATCTTAGTGGAACAAATCAATTATTTGATGCAGTTAGAGATTTCATTGGAGATACTGACAAAAATCCTATAATCTTAAAAACGTCTGTAAAAAAGAATTCAGGAATTTCAGAATTTGCAAAGACTCTCGTAAAATTAATGGAATCAAAAAAGAAATCTAAAAAAGAAAAAGATTCAGAAAGACTAGAATCAGAACTAAAAGATATTGTTTTAAATAACATCAAAGAAAAAATTGATGATATGCTGGATTCTGATAAAACGTTTTCAAATTATCTTAAAAAATTAAATACAAAAAAAATAAACCCTTATGATGCAGGAGATAAGATTACAAAATCTTTACTAAAATAAAATGGCTGAAAAAGACACAAAATCTGAAAAGGAAATTTTTACTGACTCTAATTTCCGTGTAAAACGTATTTATCAAAAATCTGCTAAAAAAAGACCTACTGAGGATGCAGGTAAATTCCCCTTTACTAGAGGAATTCATCCTGGCATGTATCGTAAAAGATTTTGGACCATGCGTCAGTATTCTGGATTTGGGGATGCAAAATTAACTAATGAGCGATTCAAATTCATGCTTGAAAAAGGTCAAACTGGGCTCTCTATGGCTTTTGATTTGCCAACACAAATTGGATATGATTCAGATTCTCCTCAAGCAGAAGGCGAAGTTGGCAAAGTAGGTGTTTCAATTACATCAATCAAAGACATGATGATTGCCTTTGATGGCATTCCATTAGGCAAGGTAAGTTCTTCTATGACAATTAATTCATCAGCATCTACATTACTTGCATATTATATCGCAGTTGGGGAATCTCAGGGATTCAAAAGTCATGAACTTCGTGGGACTACTCAAAATGATATCCTCAAAGAATACATTGCAAGAAACACCTACATCTATCCTCCACAACCATCAATGAGATTAATTGGAGACATGATTGGGTATTGTGCAGAAAAAGTTCCATCATGGTATCCTGTATCTATTTCTGGTTATCACATGAGAGAAGCTGGATGTACTGCAACACAAGAAGTTGCATTTACTTTGGCAAATGCCATTGCATATATCCAAACTTGTATTGATGCTGGATTAAAAATTGATGACTTTGCACCACGTTTGTCATTTTTCTTTTGTTGTACTATAGAGTTCTTTGAAGAAGTTGCAAAATTCAGAGTTGCAAGAAAAGTCTATGCAAAAATCCTCAAAGAAATGTTTCATGCAAAAAACCCCCGTTCTTTACAACTAAAATTCCATACTCAAACCAGTGGTGAATCATTAACTGCACAGCAACCTGATAACAACATTATTCGTGTTGCCATACAAACAATGGCTGCAGTTACTGGTGGTACTCAATCACTTCACACAAACTCTAGAGATGAAGCATTAGCATTACCTACTCAAGAATCTGCAAAAATTGCACTTCGAACCCAACAGATTGTGGCTCATGAAAGTGGAATCACAAAAACTGCAGACCCTCTTGCCGGTTCTTACTATTTGGAGGATCTATGTGATAAAATTGAAGCTGATGTGTGGAAATATCTTAAAAAAATTCAGAGAATGGGTGGTTCTGTTAAGGCAATTGAGAAAGGATTTTTCCAGTCTGAAATTAGAGCAAATGCATATCGTCTCAAAAAAGAGGCAGATTCTGGTGAGCGTGTAATTGTAGGTGTTAACAAGTATGAGGAAGAAGAAGAGCAACCTGAATTATTGAGAATTGATGGTAGCATTGAAATCCAACAAAATAAGGCAATTAAAAAATTACGTGCATCTCGTGATAACAAAAAACTGGAAAAAGCATTATCTGCAATGAAAAGTGCAGCTGATACTGATGAAAATTTAATGCCATTCATTGTTGATTCTGCCAAAGCATTTGCTACCACTGGAGAAATTAGTAATACTTTCAGAGAAGTATTTGGTGAGTATCGTCCAAAAGAGGTCTTTTAGATGAAAATTGATCATATTGCAATTGCTGTAAATGATGTGGAGGAATCTGCCAAAGTATATCAGCAAGCCTTAGGTGTTGATTCCGTTGAATTTGAAACAGTAGAATCTGAAGGCGTCAAAGTTGCAATTATTCATTTAGAAAATGGTAGAATTGAATTAATGCAGCCAACAAATGATTCCAGTCCAATTAAAAAATTTCTAGATAAAAAAGGTCAAGGATTACACCATATGGCGCTAGATACTGGTGATATTGAAGGTGAGGTAAAACGAATGGAAGGTTGTGGAATTCAATTCTTAGGTAATATCAGGCCTGGTTCTGCTGGAACCAAAGTGACCTTTATTCATCCAAAGTCATTACATGGTGTATTAGCAGAACTTTGTTCTCATCCAAAATAATCACTCCATCATTTTTAGAGTGTCTGATGCCGTAATAATTCCTATAACTTTAGATTTTTTTGTAACTAGAATACATTTTGAATATCTGATTAATGGAACAAGAACATTTGCTGGTGTACTCCAATCAACTATGGGTGGAACTGAATCCATTGTATCTGCAAGTTTTGCATTTTTTAGTTCTGCTTCTCCAATATCTGCCAAATGTCTTACAATCCCATCTTCACTGATTAATCCCACAATTTCTTTTCCATCAAAGATTGGAATTTGACTGATTGATAATTGACGCATTTTTTTTATTGCATCATGTAATGTGTTTGATGGTTTTAATTTTACAATATCTTCACTACAAAAATCTCCAGCTTTATGTGATGATGCTTTTCCTTCTAGATTTGTTAAATTCTCAAAAATCTTTTTTGCAGTATCATAACTTGGCTTACTCCTTCCTGATTCTATTTGATTAATCATTGATGTACTAACCCCAACTAGTATTGCTAGTTTTTTTTGAGTAATTCCTAATTTTTGACGTTGTTGTTTTATGGCCTCTATTCTTGGAAGCATTCAAAATTTAGTGGAACTTAATTCCTATTTAACTATACTTTATTATTTTCTTTTTGGGTTTTCAATTGCTGCCTGTGCTGCTGCAACAATTGCAATTGGAATTCTATGTGGGGATGCACTCACGTAACTTAGGCCTGCGCTATGACAGAATTTGATTGAACTTGGATCTCCTCCGTGTTCACCACAAATTCCTACCTCCATATTCTTTCTAATTTTACGACCACTTGTAATGCCTATGTTGATTAGGTTGCCTACACCGTTGACATCAATTGATTGAAATGGATTTTTTTCAAGTAATTCTTTTTCCATGTATTCTGGAAGGAATTTGCCTTCGACATCTTCTCTACTAAAACTAAATGTTCCTTGTGTCAAATCATTTGTTCCAAAACTAAAGAATTCTGCAGTTGTTGCAAGTTCATTTGCAGTTAGTGCTGCTCTTACTACTTCAATCATTGTTCCAAAGTTAATTTTTAATTTCATCTTGTTTTTAGATTCTACTTCTTTTTTGATTGTGTCATAAATTTTTTTGATGTGATTTAATTCTGCAATACTGCTAATTTGTGGAATCATGATTTGTGGATGTGCCTTGACTTTTTTCTTTGTTAATTCAACTAGTGCTTCAAAGACTGCACGAATTTGCATCTCATAAATTTCAGGATATGTGATTCCAACTCTTACTCCTCTATGTCCCATCATTGGATTAACTTCTGCAAGTTCTCTTGCTCTTTTTAGAACAATTTTTGCATCTTTGATATCCTTTGTATTTCCGTTTGATTCAAATTTTTGAATTTTTTCAACTAGTTCTTCTGGATTTGGTAAGAATTCATGTAATGGGGGATCTAATAGTCTGATTGTAACTTCGTATCCTTCCATTGCTTGTAGGATTTCAATGAAATCACTTTTTTGTAATTGGCCTAATTTTTTCAATATTTTACCACGTTCTTCAATATTTTCAGCCATGATCATTTCTACAAATAAGTTAATTCTATCACTACCATTGAACATTCTTTCTGTTCTACATAGACCAATTCCTTGACCTCCAAACTTTC
>ERZ1049444.2117-NODE-2117-length-13592-cov-12.776834_pt1 | contig 13592 bp, 10 predicted proteins | sample MGYA00383101_ERZ1049444 | MGnify/ENA primary metagenome ERZ1049444 (study PRJEB29581, sample SAMEA5548371) | metagenome | biome: marine; feature: coastal; material: water | depth 50 m | study: Short-term variability in the microbial, nano- and picoplankton...
AAAATAAAACCTGATAATATTTGCACAGTCTTTGCTGGTTTTGATATTGAAGCAACAAATACAGCAAGAGAGGAAATGCTGCCTTTCCCTCCTTCTTCTCCATCTATCGCTTTATTTAAAGATGGTGAATTGGTTCACATGGTTGAGAGACATCATATTGAAGGAAGAGAAGCAGATCTTATCTCTCAAAATCTTATTCAAGCCTACAACGAATATTGTTAGTTATTTTGGGAGAGAAATTGTAAAAACAGTACCCTTTTTATTCTTTGATTTATATGATATCTTACCTCTGTGTGAGTTTATAATACTTCTTACAATTCCAAGTCCTAATCCCATTCCATCAGATTTAGTTGTAAACTTTGGCTCAAATATTTTTTCTCTATTACTTTTAGAAACTCCAAGTCCATTATCAGAAACTGTTACCTTAATATTTTTTGAAGATTCTTTTATTATGACTTCAATATTTGGCTCTCTATCATGAGGTATTGCTTGAATACTATTTTTAATTAGATTAGTCATTACTCTAATCCATTGAGCTTTATCTAATTTTAAAAATATATTTTCATTAGAAGTTTCAAGAGTAATTTTATTATGTTCAAAAATTTCAACAACTTTTTTAGTTGCTTCTACTATATCTGTTTTTTCAAGCTGTGTTTTTGGAAGAGTTGCAAAATCAGAAAATGCAGTAGCTACATTACTCATTGTATCAATCTGTTCAATTAATGTTTCACAAAAATCATTAAGTTTAAGTTTCTCATCAACAGAATTCAAACCATTATTTTTTTGAAAACTTTGAACAGTTAATCTCATTGGTGTGAGTGGATTTTTAATTTCATGTGCAACCTGTTTAGCCATTTCTTGCCAAGCTTGTTCTCTCTCAGTTTTTGCTAATCTTTGGGCGCTGTCTTCCAAATCATCTATCATCTTATTATACGAATTAACTAAACTATCAATTTCTTTAGTAGCATTATTTAAATATATCTTTTCATTTTTTTTCAAAAGACCTGTTTGCCCAATTTTTAATCTTATTGTTTCAATTGACCTTGTAACAAATCTGGAAATAAAATAAGCAAGCACAATTGCAACTACCAACATGATAAAGTATATCTGGTATAAAGTTGTTAAGAAAACATTTAATTCACTCTCAGCAAATGATACATCCTGGAAGTAGGGAAAGAATAATATTGCATATTTTTCTCCAGCATCAGTTTTTAAAACACTATAGGAAGATTGGAATTTACCAACATCTGTAATGTTCTCAGAAGTAAATTTACCTTCTTCATTTGACACTAACATGTTTGCAAAATCAATATCTAAAGAATAGTTGTTTGAAATTACATCTAATGGAAGGTAAGAATAAAAGAGAGGGTGTCCTTCAATTGTAAAAATAGAATATTCAACACTATGAATTTTAGTGATTTCCTCAAAATCAATAGTATAATCTACCCACTTATCATAATTACCTGAAAGATCATATTTCTTTACAATATAGTTAATCTGTCTTTTTAATTGACTTTCTTTTCTTTCCTGTCTGTATGAATTATATTGATCAGATTCAGTTCTATATTGATAATATGTGGAACCTAGAACAAGAAGAATAGCAGTAAACACCAACAAAATCATTGAGATAAAAATTCTCAACCTCAAAGACATTTTGTTTTTCAAAAACTTCATTTGGATTTTTTATGAAATTATTGAAAATTATTGAGAAGAGCAATTATACTACTATATCAAATTACTCCTTGATTTTTTAAACTTGTAAGGTAGGTTAAGATATCATTTACCGCATCTGTTAAAGAATTAACAGATATTGTTGCTCCAGAAATTGCTGCAATATTTTTTCTGTATTTAAATCTTTCAATAAAACTCTTTCCTTTAAATTGACTAAGCCATCTTTTACTTCCAATCTCTCCACCATAGTCCTCTCTGTAGACTAAGATTTTGATTGATTGAATAACAAGATTATCATCAAATAATACTAAATAATCAAAATACTTTGTTTGGCTTGGGGCAGTACCTAAGTAAGCATAGCCAATCTTTTGATTGTCTGAAATTATTGACAGTAATCTTTTTGATAAGAAATCTTCAAAGTTTTGGTTTATGGCTCTTTCCATCTGATAATTTTCAATTGAAAAGACTTTTTTGATTTCTTTATCTGCTTTTTTATTAATCTGTGAAAAAGCAAAAGATGAGTTAATCAACAAATAAACTAATATTAGAAAAGTATTTTTTTTCACTATTTAGAAAAATATTCCAACACCCATATTAAATTGTCCTTTAGCATCACTGTTATTTACAGCGGTTCCTTTAGATTGATAATCCATTTTAAAAACGGATCCTTTCGATAAATGATATGAAGCACCAATTGTCCATTCTTTTCTATGAAATGCAAGATTTTTTTCAATACCATCAACAGCTTTGTGTTGATTTAAATCTTCATACCTCAAAAATAGATCAAGTCTTTGTTTTGCCTCTATTGGAAGTACATTATATGCAGCTTCAATATAATATCCACCCATTTGAGATCCAAGATCTTTTCCAGATGCTCTGTTATATTGATTAGTGTCAGAAAGGTTTGCATTTATATATTGGTATCTAGCTGAGAAATTATTTTTAACATATCTAGCGTCAAAGCCGAACATATTTAAACCAACTTGAGATCCAGTTGATGAAGTATCTATAGTTTGTGTTTTTCCAGTATAGTATGATAGCCCTAATCTTAATCCGAGAATTCCATAGAAATCAAGTCTAGTTGAAAGATTTGCATCACTTCCAACAGACTCAGCACCTTTCTGTCTTCCTGAACGAAGTCCATTAGTACCTTTTAATTTATGAGCTCCATTGAAAGAAACTGGACCATTCATAATATAAGCTTGATATCTCATGTTAAAATTATCCAGCCTTCCTGCAATACCGATACCAATTTCTCTCCAAGTCGTTGGGACAATTTTATTATCAAGTGTAGGTCTTTCTACACCATTAAAGGTAGTAGGTTCATGGTACTCATTTACAATACCCATAGGTACTAAAAGTAATCCTGCTCTAAGATTTGTGTTATCATTTAAAGCATAATTTAACCATGCTTGTTCTATGTAAACTTCCTTTACATGTTCGTACTCAACTTCAGTGATGAACGATACTCTATCATCAAATTTATATGCAAATAACATAACTAATCTTTGAACATCTAATTCAGATGGACCAGAATCATAGTCATTATATGTTACTTCACCATATCCACCAATGGTTAAACCAGAGTCTAAATTTGCTAAATTCTGAAACTGTTGTTGATAGCTATTAAGTTGTTGATTCTCCTGTGCGGATATAAAAGAAACAGTCAAAACTAAGAAAGTTGGAAATATTTTTTTCATTTGGTTTGTATGTTATTTATAATGATTCTAAATAACAAATATATATAATTATTTAGAATCATTATAAATAAAAAGGAAATATTTTTTAAAATCCTAGTTCTCCCTCGTTGGGTTGATAGACATAATTAAATGTATAGTATTTGGATTCATCAGAATAAGCATCAGGATTGTCAGGTGCATTTTTATAATAGCTTAGGATTTCCATTTTTGCATATTTACCATCATTTGTTCTAAAAACAAAAATTTTACCTGGTGTAGGGGATATAAGATTTACTGGAGGTCCTTGATATGTATACCATCCATTACCTCCTCCTGTTGGTATTGCATATCCACTCTCAGTATCTTGGGCTAACAATTGAACATCAACATCAGTAACACTAGCCAATGTACCGCTAGCTATATATACAGAGGCGTTACCATTTCTAGTAGGTTCATCAATTGTGCCAAGTGAAATTCCACCATTAACAATTATTGATGTTGCTCTAAATGCAACATCCCAGTCTGAATCGCTATTAGTTACTTGACCAGTTGAAAAATTAAATTTGGTGAATTCGCCAGAGATTGGAGCAAATTGACCAGTACGTTGATCTACTCCGCCATTTTGTGGAGCATAAAGATTATCGAATCTTTCAGACACAATATCTAAGAGTTGAATTTCATCATCTTTTTGACAAGAAGAGAAAACTAATAATAAAGAAAATAATATAAAGGTGCTTGTTTTCATAATAAAAATTTGGTTGCGGTTATAGTGTAATGTTAAGTTTTGAATAAATAATTCTCCCTGGATAATTAGGAATATTTTCACGATCAGTATAATCAAACAGATTTTCTACTCCGAATGTTAAAATATAATTTTTGTAATTTTTAGAAATTGATATATCAGATATGAGATTTGACTCTACAAAATCATCAAAGTCATCTAATAAGTTGTTGCCATTAGAGTCTGATAGACCATATTTACTTCTATATTTTGATTTAAAATAAATATCAAAATAATCTTTAAAAGCATAAGAGATCTTTAAATTAAAATTGTGTTTTGAACGATTGTAAAGTCCAAAATAATCTTTTGGCTTAATTTGAAAAGTTGGTGAAGATGGAGTCCTTCTTGCAAATACTTCACCATTTTTAATTTGATTTTTAGAATCATTATCTTTTGCTTCCAGGAATTGATAACCAAGACTAATTTCAATATCATTGAAAACAGTAGATGTAGAATTAAATTCAATTCCCTGAGTATATACTTTATTTAAATTATAATAACTAAAAATACTTTGACCATTTACCTTAGAGGCAATTATTTTATAATCTATAAGATTTGATATTTGATTTCTAAAAAAATTAATATCAAAAACAGTACTCTTATTAGTCTTTATATTGAATCCTAAATTGAAGCTTATTGATGTTTCAGGTTTCAACTTACCTTCAAATTCATCCTGAGAAATAATGAGATTTGATATTTGACCTAGACTCTGAAGGTTAGATATAATTTCTTTAGCTGCATTAAATCCAATTACTGAGTAACCAGAAATTGAATTTGAAAAGTTGAAATAAAGCTGTCTGTAATCAGGTGTTTTAAATCCCTTTCCAATAGAGATTTTAGAAGAAACATTATCATTAATTTGAGTTCTTATTGCAAATCTTGGACTAAACTCTGATTCATATTCGTCATATTGATCATATCTAGCTCCAAAAACATAATTTGTGTTTTCAAAAATAAACCCTTCATATTGAACAAAATAATTAAAAGAATTTTGAGAGACTTCTTCTCTATAAAAATTATTTCTTTTAAGCAATTCACTATAAAAACCTAAACCAAAAGTTAAAGTATTTTTTTTGTTGATTGTATAGATTGATCTTAATTCAGATTTAAATAATGATTGATTAAAAAATGATTCTTCAATTGAATTTTGATTTAGCCTAAACTCTTCATCATTTTTATAATTAGTGTAATAGTTTTCAAAAATTAATTTATAATTTTTATTTTTTATATAATTAATTGAAGTGTTTATACCGAGTTCATTTATTATGTTTTTTCCATACGAATTTTCATTAAGCGTAAAATCTTGATTTTCATTGTAAATTCTAACTGAAGAAAAATATGACCACTTATTTTTTTTAAAATTGTGACGTAAAAATCCTGTATAACTTTTGTAGGGCTCTACTGTATTAAGAATTGGATCATCATTTAGGTCATAACCATTACTATTAAAAGAATTAAAATAAAAATTAAGATTATCACCATTTTGTGAAATTTTACCAAGATTCACAGAAATATCATTAGTATTAAATGTTGAAATTTTATAGCTGGCTTCTGCTGAAATAGAATCCTTAGCTTTAGATGTGATAAGATTAACAACTCCTCCTAACGCATCAGTTCCATATAAACTGGATGAACTTCCCTTTATAATTTCTATCTGTTCTATATTGCCAATAGATATTCTATCAAGATCTAAAGTACCAGATTGTCTTCCGATTATTGGGGAGCCATCAATTAATAACAAGGTGTATTGTGAGTCAAGACCTTGAATTTGAATTCCATTACCTCCACCGAAATCTGGGACAATAAAAATACCCGGTTGATCATCTAGAATATCACTTAATTTAGTGGAACTACTTTTGGCAATTTCATCCTTGGTTATGAGTTTAGCAGGCATGGGAAGAGTTGATAATTGCCTTAGAGTTTTAGTTGCTGTTACAACGACTTCTTCTAATTTTGTGTTGGAAATAGTATCTATATTAGATTGGCTATAACTAGCTGATCCAATAATCATTAGACTGAACAAGTATTTTATTTTTGAGGCTTTAATAATTACTTATTTAAAATGATTCTAAATTGCAAATATAGTCTCAAAAGTGATATGTAAAAACAAATTAACATTTATTTGGCATAAATTTATCTGTAATAAATCTTTGGATTAAAGGATTAAAATCCGATAAATAGTCTTAAATTAAAAAACAAAATAACAGAGTATATTGCATAATAAAAATGATATTTATCATTTAACATTATCTGAAAAAAAATAATCAAATGGATGTAAGTTCAATTTTAATAATCCTTCCCCTACTGATAATTTTTTCTTATATGTTTGATATTTTTGCAAGAAGAACAAAATTCCCCTCAGTAATACTTTTAGTTTTTACAGGAATAGTTGCAAGATTTATCTCATCTTATTACGGTTATGATAATTTTCAATTTCTTGATAATCTGGTACCTGTTCTTGGAACAATAGGTTTAATACTAATCGTTCTAGAAGCAGCTATTGAATTAGAAATAAAGAAAGATAAAATGGCAATTATTACTAAAGGTTTTTTAGCAGCTTTAGTAATACTTGTTGTAAATATAATCCTGGTTAGTGTTTTCTTTGAAAAAGTAATAGGACTTTCATACCCTACATCAGTAATTTATGCAATTCCTTTATCAATTATCAGTAGTGCGGTTGCTATTCCTTCAGCAACAGGATTGATAACTAAAAATAAAGAGTTTATAGTTTATGAATCTACATTCTCTGATATACTTGGTATTATGTTTTTCTATTATTCAATAAGACAAGCGGAAAAAGGTGAGTCACTTATTGGAATTGAGCCTATAATGACTTTAATTGGTCAGATATTTTTAATAATAATAATTTCAATTGCAATAACTTATCTTCTTTTTCAACTTATTCAAAGAATTGAACATCATGTAAAGTTTTTTCTCATCTTAGCCTTATTAATACTTGCATACGAAATAGGTAAAGATTTTTTCAAGCTCCCATCTTTAGTATTAATTTTTATTTTTGGAATCTTTCTATCAAACTTTACAAATCTGATACCTGATAAATTAAAAAAATATATAAAAACAGATAAAGTTGGAAAATCTGATCTTCATGAGTTCCATTTACTAACAGCCGAATCGACTTTTTTAGTTAGGACATTTTTCTTTTTGTTCTTTGGTTTCTCTATCCCACTTGAAAGCTTTGTTGAGTTTGAGCCATATATTATTGGCGCAACAGTTTTACTTATAATGTATGGAGTCAGATACTTTTATTTAGCTCTTGTTATAAATGATGAAGACTCAAAACCACTATTATACTTTTCACCAAGAGGTTTAATTTCAATACTTTTATTTTTGAGTATTTCTGATTATGATGTTCAAAAAAGTAATATAGTTGATGAAAAAGTTCTTTTAGTAATTATTATTGCCTCAATGCTTATTATGATTCAGGGATCGATTAATAGAAAAAAGAAAGAAGATCCAGAATTAGAGCCCCAGCAATCTTTCACTGAAATAGTCGACTCACAAATTGATAAAAAATGAAAAAAATAAAAATTTTAGCAATAACTATTGCAATAATATTTTCCCTCCTATATGCACTTGATCTAAACTATTTCATAAAAGGTATACGTGTAGTTTATTTAAATGGAGAGACAACAACTTTTATTGATGATTTAAAATATTTTGATTATGAAACCATCGAATCAACTGATGAAAAATTTCCTTGGAATGAAAGAGAAAATATAATTGATACTTTCTCAAATGAATTTGAAGAACTTAACAAGGAGTTTGGAACTGTAGCCTATGTTGTTATTCATAAGGATACAATTATTGCTGAGAAATATTATAAAGGATATTCATCATCTTCGGAATCAAATTCTTTCTCAATGGCAAAAACTCTTGTTTCAATGATGATGGGTAAGGCTCTTGAACTTGGTTATATAAATAGTCTTGATGATAAAGTTATTGATTACATACCTGAACTTAAAGGAGAATTTGCCAGTGAAGTAAAGATTATTGATCTAGCTACTATGACGTCTGGATTAAAATGGGATGAAGGTACTTCCGATCCGTTTAGCCCTGTTGCTAAACAGTATTTTGTTTCAGATGTTGAAGAATTAATGTTAAATCAGCCAATTGTTGATAAACCAGGGGAGACAAATCATTACTCTAGTGGCAACACTCAACTTTTATCAATTTTAATTGAAAGAGCTTCTGGAATTAAAACTGATAAATTCTTTGAAAATGAAATTTGGTCTAAAATTAACCCAGATAATGATGCTTATTGGCAAGTTGATAGTAAAAAGAAAGGAAATATAAAATCTTTTTGCTGTTTTCACTCAAATGCACGTGATTTTTCAAGATTAGGAAAGCTTTATTTAAATTATGGTAACTGGAATGGAAATCAGATTATCGATTCTGCTTTTGTAGAATCATCTATGAAACCTTTCCTCGATGATTTTGATGCATATGGAATTGGTCTTTGGTTAAAAAAACATAAAGGTTTAAATGTTTCATTAATGAGTGGACATCAAGGTCAATATGTAATTATGATTCCTGAAAAAGAATTAATTATTACAAGATTAGGGCAAAGAGATATTGATCTTGGAGGTCCTGGTGTTTCAGGAGATGTCCTTACATATATTGACGAAGCACTTAAACTAATTGAAGATTAAATCTTAAGTTTTAATTTAACTGGACAGTGGTCTGAATGAACTACATCACTTAAAATTTTAGCATCTTGAATTTTATTCTCCAAAGATTTTGAAACAACATTATAATCTAATCTCCAGCCTTTATTATTAGCTCTTGAATTAGCTCTGTAACTCCACCAACTATATTGGTGTGGATTTTTATTAATAAATCTAAATGAGTCAACGAATCTGTCTCCAAAAAATGAATCTAACCATTCTCTTTCTTCAGGTAAAAAGCCTGATACTTTTTTATTTCTTATTGGATCATGAATGTCTATTGCATTATGACAAATATTATAGTCACCACATATAACTAAATTTTGAATTTTATTGTTCAAAGAGTATATATATTCTTTGAAATCATCCATAAATCTAAATTTAAATTCAAGTCTATCTAAGTTAGTTCCTGATGGTAGATATAAACTCATAATAGAAATTTCATCAAAATCTATCCTTAGTGATCTTCCTTCATAGTCCATGTAATCAATACCTATGCCATATTCAATATGATTAGGTTTAGGTTTTGAAAAAATTGCCACTCCACTATATCCTTTTTTTTGAGCAGAAAACCAATATGTGTGATAGCCTAAGTTTTCGATTAAATCAAATTCGACTTGATCTTTGTTTGCCTTAGTTTCTTGAATGCATATTACATCAGGAGATTCCTTAATGAGCCAATCTACAAAACCTTTTTTCATTGCTGCACGAATTCCATTTACATTATAGGTTATAATGTTCAATTGTCCAGCTTTTTTAATAAACTTTTAATTGTTAATTCAGAGTCAACAATTTTTGATAATTGTGAAAGATTAATTCTTGTTTGCTCCATAGAGTCTCTATCTCTTATAGTGAAAGTATCGTTCTCTAAAGTTTGATGATCAATAGTAATACAATAAGGGGTTCCAACAGCATCTTGTCTTCTATATCTTCTTCCAATAGCATCTTTTTCATCATAAACTATATTTATTTCATGAACAAACTCTTTCATGATCTTTCTAGCATATTCTGGTAAACCGTCTTTTTTAAGTAATGGTAAAAAAGCTAATTTATTTGGAGCTAGTGGTCTTGGAATACTCATAACATTTCTAGATGATCCATCTTCCAAAGATTCAGTTTTAAAAGAATTCGAAATAATTGCTAAAAACATCCTATCAAGACCTATAGAAGTTTCGAGAACATATGGTGTGTAGTTACTTTCCAGTTCTGGATCATAATATTGTAGTTTTTTTCCAGAGAGTTCTTCATGACTTTTTAGATCAAAGTCTGTCCTAGAATGAATACCCTCGAGTTCTTTAAATCCAAATGGGAAAAGAAACTCTATGTCACATGCAGCATCTGCATAATGAGCAAGTTTATCATGGTCATGATATCTAAAAGAATTAGGATCTATTCCTAAATTAAGATGCCAATCAAGTCTGTTTTTCTTCCATTTTTTAAACCAGTCTTCTTGAGTTCCAGGTTTAATAAAATATTGCATTTCCATTTGCTCAAATTCCCTCATTCTAAAAATAAATTGGCGAGCAACAATTTCGTTTCTAAATGCTTTACCAGTTTGTGCAATCCCAAATGGTATTTTCATTCTAGAAGTTTTTTGAACACTCAAATAATTTAAAAATATTCCTTGAGCAGTCTCAGGTCTTAAATATAAATCCATACTAGAGTCCTCAGATGCTCCAAGTTTAGTATTAAACATTAAATTAAATTGTCTTACGTCTGTCCAATTACATGTTCCACTAATTGGACATTTAATCTCTAAGTCATCAATTAGTTTTTTTACTGCTACCAAATCATCATTTTCAAATGCAGAAATCATTTTCACTCTAACCTCTTCCATAGATTTACTGATTTCTAATACTCTCGAATTAGTTTCAACAAACTGCTTTTTGTCAAATTTTTCTTTAAATCTTTTTTCTGCTTTAGATATTTCTTTTTGAATTTTTGAATTAAGTTTCTCGATATGATCCTCAATCAAAACATCTGCCCTATATCTTTTTTTAGAATCTTTATTGTCAATAAGTGGATCATTAAACGCTTCAACATGGCCAGATGCAATCCAAGTTTTAGGATGCATAAAAATAGCAGAGTCAATACCAACAATGTTTTCATTTAACTGAACCATTGACTTCCACCAATATTCTCGAATATTATTTTTGAGTAAAGCTCCATTATGAGCATAATCATAAATGGCATTTAGCCCTTCATATATTTCACTTGATGGAAATACAAAGCCATATTCTTTTGAGTGTGATATTATTTTTTTTAGAGCGTCTTTATCCATTAGTATATTGTAAAAATAGTTCTTTTTACTATTTTAAATACGTTAATTTGTAATGAATTGATACAATGAAAAAATTAATATACACAGTTTTATCAATAGTAGTAATTAGTGGTTGTGCTAAGCGTGGTTCTCCTACTGGAGGGCTAATTGATAGTATTCCACCAGTTCTTATTAATTCTAGCCCTAAAATTAATTCGACAAACTTTGACTCTGATGAAATTAGACTAACATTTGATGAATATGTTAAATTAGATAAAGTAGAAGAGCAACTAATTATTTCCCCACCTCTTGATAAAAATTCTTATGAAGTTAAGCCACTAAATGGTGTAACTAAAAAAGTTTTTTTGAAATTTATAGATAGCTTAGAAACTGAAACCACTTATTCAATTAATTTTGGGAATAGTATTAAGGATAACAATGAAGGTAACCCCCTTACTTTTTTTAGTTATACATTTTCTACTGGAGAAACAATAGATTCTTTATATGTAAGAGGGAATATATCAGATGCTTTTGATAAAGAAACTGATGATTATATTTCAATTCATCTTTACAGGATTGATTCTATTTTTAATGATTCTATAATTTTTAATAATCGTCCTACTTATATTTCAAATTCATTAGACTCTACCAATTATCAATTTAAAAATCTTAAGGAAGGAAAATACTTAATAGTAGCAATAAAAGATGTTGACAACAACTACTTCTTTGATCCATTTTATGACAAGATTGGATTTATTGACTCACTAATTACTCTTCCTCGTGACTCGATCATTAATTTAAAATTATTTAAAGAAGAGACAACTTTGATATGGGATAAGCCTCATTTCATTAACAGTGAAAAAATAGGATTTGGATATTATGGAAAACTTGATTTAAAAAATATTAAAATTGAATCTTCAATACCTGATAGTGTTCAGTATACTTATACTAAAGAAAGTGAAAAAGACACCCTTATTTTTTGGTTATCAAAAAACAGTTTTGATTCTCTTAACTTTAATTTAATAGAGAAAGATACAACTAAGCTTGTTACAATTAAATTTGACAGAGCAAGAGATACACTAATTGATTCTTTAAGCATAAGCCCAAAAACAGCTAATGTTATTCATCTTAAAGAAGCATTTAAACTCTCATCAAATATTCCTTTGAAAAACATTGAAGATTCTCTTATAACAATTATAGATATTGATTCTTTAATTGTTCCTTTCACTACTTCAATTAATGAAAATCTAGATCAAATTGATATAGAATTTGAAGTCTCACCTTCTGATAATTATAGAGTGTTTATACTGCCTGAAGCAATAAAAGATGTTAGAGGTGTATCTAATGATACATTACAATATAATGTAGTTAGTCAAACATTGGAAGATTATGGAAATGTTTATCTGGATGTAATTAGGAATAGTGAATCTAAATTTATTCTTCACATGATTAATAATAATGGAGATGTAATTAGAGAGTTTAAAAATGTAAATCAAGATACTACTTATAACTTTGACTATGTTAGGCCTGGAAAATATACATTCAGATTAATTGAAGACGCTAACAATAATGATATATGGGATACCGGAAATTATCTTAAAAAAATCAAACCTGAAAGTGTTTATTATTTTTTAAATGAACTTGAAGTAAGAGCTAACTGGGATCTTAATGAAACTTTTAACCTTAATCAAACCCTGTCTGTAAAGGATTCTATAAATTAAAACAATGAAAAATATTTTATCAATCTTAACTATTATATTCTTTCTGAATATTAATGCACAAAACTCATACTTTCCAACTAAAGGAAATTGGGAGACTAAATCTCCTGAATTTTTTAAATATGATTCAAAAAAAATTAATGAAGCAATTGATTTTGTAATTAAAAATCAAAACAATGGAAATAAGGATTTAAGAGTTGAAATATTAAAAGGGTTTTCATCCGAACCATACCACAGTATTAAAGGTCCAACTAAAAAAAGAGGTGAATCAAATGGGCTAATTATTAAAGATGGATATGTTATAGCGTCATGGGGGGATACCAAAAGAGTTGATATGACTTTTAGTGTCACAAAAAGCTATCTTTCAGCAGTTACTGGAATAGCAATTGATAAGAATTTAATAAAATCTGAAAAGGATATTGTTTCTAATTATATATGGGATAAAACTTTTGACGGTAATATGAATAGTAAGATTTCATGGGAACATCTTCTAAATCAATCGTCTGATTGGCATGGAAATCTTTTTGGCATTAATCACTGGGAAGATAGGCCTGATAAAAGAAAGAATATAGACGATTGGAGAACAGAATCACAAAGAGAGCCAGGTACTTATTATAAATATAATGACGTTAGGGTTAATGTATTGGCATATTCTCTTCTTCAAGTTTATAGAAAATCTTTACCAATTATTCTAAAAAATTATATAATGGACCCTATTGGAGCTTCTAATAGTTGGAGATGGTATGGTTATGAAAACTCATGGGTAAATATTGACGGTTTAATGGTTCAGTCTGTTTC
>ERZ1049444.2120-NODE-2120-length-13576-cov-5.618002_pt1 | contig 13576 bp, 10 predicted proteins | sample MGYA00383101_ERZ1049444 | MGnify/ENA primary metagenome ERZ1049444 (study PRJEB29581, sample SAMEA5548371) | metagenome | biome: marine; feature: coastal; material: water | depth 50 m | study: Short-term variability in the microbial, nano- and picoplankton...
GTAGGTATCCATCGTCACGCCGTTTACCTCGGTTGGGTAAGCAATGTCCTGAGCAAATGGAAAGACCTGGGTCGTCGGCAGGATCAATGCATCAAATTGGTCGAAAAGTTCGTGAGTCTTGCGAAACCAGTCCGAGCGGATCTCGGATAGCCGTTGCACATCCATCGCTGACAATGATCGGCCCAATTCAATCTCGTAACGCACAGCGGGTTTGACCAATTCAGCTGACATTGGATCGTCCAGCAGATGTCCATCATCCGCCGCGTTGGCAAACGCGCGCAGGCCAACCCAACTATCCCAAAGCGCATCTCGCGAGAAGGGAGCCGGAAGTTCAAAAACTTCGGCGCCTGCACATTCAAACTGTCGCAAGGCTGCTTCTGTTTGTTCGAGGATGCCGGTCTCATAGGGGATTGCACCGCCCCAATCAGCCAACCACCCAATTTTCTTGCCGCGTAGATCAGAGGCCACCAGATGAGCAAGATTAGGCTTCGGAAGTGTATGCGGCAAGCCCGGCACGCCCCCCGCCTGCACCGAAAGCAAAAGCGCAATATCGCGCACGTTGCGTGCCATCGGACCGGGCGTTGACAGCTTGTGCATATACACATCGCCTTTCGGTTCTCGTGGAACGACGCCAAAACTGGGCCGGAATCCGTACACATTGTTCCAAGCTGCCGGATTGCGCAGACTTCCCATCATATCGCTACCATCCGCGAGGGTTTGCATCCCTGTTGCTAGGGCCACCCCTGCTCCGCCAGAAGACCCACCTGCTGACACTGAATGAGCATAGGGGTTCAAGGTCGTTCCATAGACGTCATTGTAGCTATGCGACCCCAAACCCATCTCTGGGACATTGGTTTTTCCAGTAAAGATCGCTCCTGCCTTGCGCATTCTCGACACAAGCAAAGCATCCCGAGTAGCTGGCGAGAGCGAAACAGCCAAAGATCCCATCGACGTCGGCAACCCCTTCACGTCTGTCAGGTCCTTTACCGCCATCGGAATACCATGCAGCTTGCCACGTTGAGCGACGGGCACCTGATCAGCGGCAGACGCTTCGGCCAACAACTCGCCACGATCACGCTGTGCAACAACTGCAGTTAGTTCAGGGTTCATCGCCTCGATCCGATCGAGCGAGGCCGTCATCAACTCGACCGCAGACAGCTTTCCTTCCGCCATGTCCGTGACAAGTTCATAGGCGGGGCGAAAAAGCGTGTCGGTCATTGGTTATCCTAGTCTGCCTGCGCCTCGGCGCGGCTTTTCCCTGCGACGTCCATCGCCAAAGTCGCGGCCATGAACCCATCAAGGTCCCCATCCAAAACACCTTTGGTGTCGGATGTTTCATGGTTGGTCCGCAAGTCTTTGACCATCTGATAGGGCTGAAGCACGTAGGATCGGATCTGGTTGCCCCATCCTGCATCACCCTTATTTTCATGCGCTTCGTTAATTGCAGCATTTCTGCGATCCAACTCCATCTGATAGAGACGGGATTTCAGCGCTTTCATCGCGATATCACGGTTTTGGTGCTGTGACTTCACGGAACTGGTCGTTACTATACCAGTCGGAATGTGGGTAATCCTCACCGCCGAGTCAGTCGTGTTGACGTGCTGACCACCGGCCCCTGAGGATCTATATGTATCAATCCGAATATGAGACGGGTTCACCTCGATCTCGATATTGTCATCTACAACCGGATAGACCCAAACGGAAGAAAACGACGTATGGCGTTTCGCGGCCGAGTCAAACGGAGAAATTCGCACCAAACGATGCACGCCGCTTTCCGACTTCAGCCAGCCATAAGCATTGTGCCCGCTAATTTTATAAGCCGCCGACTTTAGACCAGCTTCTTCGCCAGCGGTTTCAGACTGAAGCTCGACCTTGTAGCCCTTTTTCTCAGCCCAACGGACATACATCCGCGCCAGCATGCTCGCCCAGTCGCAGCTTTCCGTACCACCCGCACCCGAGTTGATCTCAAGGAAGGTGTCATTGCTGTCAGCTTCGCCATCCAGCAGCGCCTCAAGCTCTTTCTCAGCAGCTTTATCGACCAGTTTCAGGATCGCGTTTTCCGCGTCAGCGACGACTTCCTCGTCCTCTTCCATTTCACCAAGCTCGATCATCTCGATGTTGTCAGAAAGATCCTGTGCCATGGTGTCATGCGTAGCTTTTGCATCCACAAGGTTCTGCCGCTCTCGCATCAGCTTTTGCGCGTTGTCGGGATCATCCCAAAGGGTCGGATCTTCGACACGCGCGTTGAATTCCTCAAGCCGGTGCGGAACCGTTTCCCAATCCATGCGCTGCTTTAGCAACTCAAGCGATTTTTCGATCTGTGAAACCGCGTTCTGAACGTCTGCGCGCATTATTTATCCTGCCTCTTGGTACGTCCTCGCTAGATAAACCAGCGAACAAACGGGGGCAAGCAACGCTTAGGAACGCTCTTCAATAAAGCCCGCCTGAACTTAGCGTACCAAAGTCGGCTTTGTTGTCATCGGTCGGGATTACGATGGTGCCGTCTTCGCCAGCCTCTGCTGCGGCTTCTGCAGCCTCAGCCGCTTCTAACGCTTCGTTCAGCAGATCTTCTTCGGATTTTAGGTTCGAGCCCATAGCAAAGCCATCCGTCAGGCTGATACCAAACACCGGCTCGTCACCTTCACGGAAGAATTCGGCCACGACGTTTTCGCCCTCGGCGTCATCTGCCAAGCGCGCGCCAGTATAGCGATCCATATTGATGAACTCACCACCCGAGGGCACGACGAACTGACCACCACCGAACTTCTCTACAGCTTTTGCCATAAATTCTTGGAATACGGGCCCACAAGTTGACCCCCCATACCAACCCTTGCCAAGAGGTTTGGGGACATCGTAACCAATATAACAACCTGCAACGATGTTGCTGGTAAAGCCAACGAACCAGACGTCACGGCTTTCGTTGGTCGTTCCGGTTTTACCAGCAGAGGGCACCGGTAGGTCCACATAACGGGCCGCCGTACCGCGCTGCACAACACCCTCAAGCATCGAGACAAGCTGATAGGCTGTGATCTCGTCCATTACGCGCTCACGATAGCTGACGATCTCAGGGCGTGTGCCTTGGGGTAGATCAGGCACCGTACAGTCAACGCACTCGCGCCGATCATGGCGATAGACGGTCTGGCCATAGCGATCCTGCACGCGGTCCACCAGCGTCGGCTCGACGCGCTCACCACCATTGGCAAACATCGCGTAGGCGGCGACGATCCGGTAGAGCGTGGTTTCCTCGGATCCAAGCGAGTTGGCAAGATATGGGTTCATTGCGTCGTAAACACCAAAACGCTCGGCGTATTCCGCAATCGTCTCCATCCCTGCATCTTGGGCAAGGCGAATGGTCATAAGGTTCTTTGACTGTTCAATACCAATGCGAACCGGCGTCGGTCCGTAGTATTTATCTGACGAGTTTTTGGGACGCCAAAATCCTTCAGGCGTTTCAATCTCAATCGGGGCGTCAATCACGATTGTGGCGGGTGAATAACCACTGTCCAACGCAGCCGCATAAACAAACGGCTTGAATGCCGAACCCGGCTGTCGCTTCGCCTGCGTGGTGCGGTTAAAGACCGAGTTTGAGTAATTGAACCCGCCTTGCATCGCCAATACGCGCCCGTTGTTGACGTCCATCGCCATGAAGCCACCTTGGATTTCAGGCACTTGGCGAAGGGTCCAGTTCGAGAACTTACCCTCATCGTCAAATTGAGCGCGGACATAAACGACCTCACCCAGTTGCAACAGATCCTTTGCCACGCTGGCTTTGGGGCCCGGTTTCACGCCATCTTCCGTTTCTTCTTGGGTCAGGCTGGCCCACTGTACATCTTCGCGTAAGATCCAGTGACCGTCATCATCGTCAGCAACATCTTCTATGCCGATCTGGGCGGCGTAGTCACCAAGACGGCGCACCACGGCGAGATGCCATTTGCCCTCAAGCTCAATATCGCGGGGCAGTTTGATCTCGGCCAAAGCCTCCTGCCAGAGCCCGTCTGCGAGGTTTGGTCGCTCAATGATGATGCCCGTGCCGCGCCAATGACCCTGTGCACGGTCGTAGTTTTCCAGCGCAGATTTCAACGCAAGTGCAGCGACATCCTGCATCTCTGGGTCAATGGTCGCACGCACAGTCAAACCGCCCGAGAAGAACTCACCTTCACCAAAGTCTCGGCTTAGTTGGCGACGGATTTCATCGGTGAAATAGTCACGCGGAGGCAGCTCAACGCGGTAGTTTGGGAAATCACCGTTTTGTACGGAAAGCAGAGGCAACAAACGTTCTGCTTCATACACTTCAGCCGCGATGTAACCGTTTTCCATCATCTCACGAAGAATGAAGTCACGGCGTTGCGTCACACGTTCTTTGCGCCTTACGGGGTGAAATGAGCCGGGCGCCTTGGGCATCGCTGCAAGGACAGCGGCCTCGTGCGGGGCCAATTCGGACAAGGGTTTGTTAAAATAGGTCTGGGCCGCAGCCGCCACTCCGTATGAGTTCTGCCCGAGAAAAATCTCGTTCATATAAAGCTCAAGAATTTTGTCTTTACTCAGCGTTTCTTCGATCCGCGTTGCAAGGATGATTTCCTTAATCTTACGTTCAATTTTGCGGTCACCTGACAGCAGGAAGTACTTCATCACCTGCTGGGTAATCGTCGAAGCCCCGCGCAAAGTCTGGCCGCCGGACAACACGCCCTCAACAGCCGCCGCGGCGATACCGCGTAGGTCATAGCCCGCGTGCTGGTAGAAATTCTTGTCCTCAGCCGAGATAAACGCGTGTTTCACAATGTCAGGCACTTCTTCGATGGGCACAAACAAGCGGCGTTCTTTGGCAAATTCGTCGATGATCAGACCTTCGCCCGAGAAGATGCGGCTGATTGTCGGCGGTGTGTATTTCGCAAGCGCCGCGTGGCTGGGCAGGTCTTTTCCATAGACCCAAAAGACCGCGCCAATGCTTAGCGCGACCATAAAGGTCGACAGGACGAAGAAACTAAAAATCGCCCCGAAAAATGAAAAGATTGCCCGGATCAAATCACGTGCCCTTTGAAGGTATCAGCGCCTCTATAGACAGCGGTTGAAGCGGGGTCAAAACAGAAGGCGGTGAATGTGGTCAGAAACTCGCCTATTGCCGCACCAACTCACCGATTGCAGCATCAGTTTGTGCCCACGACAAAATCGCATTTGTGATCGCTGCTGATGTTTTGGCTCGCCATTCTGGGTCCATCAAACGCTCTCGATCCTTGCTTGAAGACAGGAAACCAACTTCAAGCAACACAGACGGAATATCCGGCGCTTTCAAAACTGAAAAACCAGCCGATCGACGCGGAACTTTGTGTAGGGGCGTGCCAGCTTGATCCAAGGCGAGAACGATGGCATTGGCCACCGCCTGCGAACGAGGCTGATTTTCGAGCCACGCAAGATCCATCAAGACGTTCGCAATCGTGTCATCTTGCCCGCTGAGATCGACACCTGCCAGCAGATCGTCGCGATCATGCCGTTCTGCCAAAGCCGCACTGGCCTTGTCCGATGCAGTGTCAGATAGCGTGTAAACCGTCGCTCCATGTGCCTGTCCCTGCCCCAGCGCGTCTGCATGAAGTGAGATGAACAAATCCGCTTCCGCGTGTCGTGCAATCGCAACGCGCATTTCCAGCGGCACAAAGCTATCGTCATCACGTGTTAGAACAACGCGCAATCGGTTCGTGCGCAGCAGGTGGTCTTTCAAGTCACGCGCCATGGCCAGCATCAAGTCTTTTTCGGTCTGATCACCGTGTTCAGCACCCGGATCAATACCACCGTGACCGGGGTCGATCACGACTGTCAGTTCTTCTTGCCCTGTCTGACGCATACGGGCTTTGGCAACCTCTGCCGCAGGTGGCAACCACCATCCCGGTGTGTCGGGCTGACCCGATTTTTCATTGAATTCCTCGCTACTGACCAGCGCAAGGTCGACCTGCAATTCTGCAAGCCCCGTAACCTCATCAATCCGCATTTCAGCAGTGTCTAGCTTTAGCGGCGCTTTTAGATCCACCACCATCCGAGACCATCCCGGTTGAAACTGACCAAAACGGACATCCCCCACCCGATCGGTCTGACCCAAGGAAAGCCCCGTGGCCTCGCCCCAATCAACCTCTCGAAAATCAGCGATCAACCTGCGTGGCTCATCCAAGGTGAACACGCGCCAAGGCACGCCCTGCGACAGACCAAGTGTCAACGTCACGCCACGCCATTTGTTTTCAACGCTACTTTTGCCTGCATCAAATCGCGCCAAGGCAGATAAATCCTGAGCCACCGCCGGAGCGATAGAAATAATCAGAGCAACAATGACCAGAATGATCTTCTTCATGTGTTCAAATCGATCCCTATATCGTCAGCCTGCAACGCGAGAAAACTACCCGCCTCTACCTTTTCAAGCCAACCGTTCTTGCGCACATTTGTCGACCACAAATGCATGCCCCGTGTGTCGGGTTTGATCATGTCATTCAATATCTCATCGGTGAATTTGGCTTTGGCAATAAACCGATGCTGCGTTGAAGGCAGCGGCAGATACACATGAGGTAGTTTTGCGAACTCAAGCTCTCCGCTTTGTTTCAGCGCATATTTCAAAAGACTCGGTCCATAAGTGGTAAACTTTTTGTTCGGTTATATGAATCGGTTTCCCTTCGCGTTTCGAAGTATTCAAAGCAATTCGCACGCTTCGCCTAACCCACGGCGGAACTGGGTAGCGATCTTCGACAAACTCCATCATGTAGTCGAGCGCAGGGCTGTTTTTAGGCAGCCGCAAAACTGAATTCGCCAAGTTACTGTCGTCAAAATATGAAATGATATGGCGTTCCTCGGCGTCAAACGGCTTGAGGCATAGCTGGTCCGTATCGACCCAAATCATATCAGTCTTATTCATCAGGTTCAGACGAAATATATCCGCGTGCATCACGGGTGACCCATTGCGATGGATCAGGATGTCGTCGTCGGCGTATATCTCTCGGGCGTCTGCCGTTTTTATCCCGTCAGGCACGTTCTCAAGTGGGAAATAGTGAAACAACGTTACCTCGTAGCCATGCTTCACGTAGGACAACATGCAAACTTGATCGAGCAGCGACAGTGGCCCTCCGATCCAAAGGCTGGCGACTCCGCGGTTATCCATTTTCTAGCCCAGCCATAAACGCCTCTAGCCGCTTCAATCCCTCGCGAATGTCATCCGTGCTTCGCGCATAGCTGAACCGCAATGTCCCCCCGCCGCGTACTTTGTCGAAATCCAGTCCTGGTGTAACAGCGACCCCGGCTTCATCGAGAATGCGCTTACAGAACCCAAGTGAGTCCGAGGTGATATGGCTTACATCAGCATAGACATAAAACGCCCCGTCCGGAGGGGCTATGCGATCAAACCCTGCCTTGGGCAGGCCCTCAAGCATCAGGCGACGGTTCTCGGTGTAGACATCCAAATTGGCCTGCAGTTCGTCCTCACAATCCAATGCAGCCAATGCAGCAATCTGACTGGCATGGGGCGGGCAAATAAACATATTCTGCGCGAGACGTTCTATGCGGCGCACGTGATCTGGTGGCACAACCATCCAGCCGATCCGCCAACCCGTCATCGAGAAATATTTTGAGAACGAGTTGATCACATAGACATCGTCGGAGATCTCTAATGCGGTGACCGCTTTGGCTTCATATTCGATGCCGTGGTAGATCTCGTCAGATATGAACGATGTTCCAGCGGCGTGACACGCGTCAATCAAGGCCTTCAGCTCATCATACCCGAGCATCGTTCCAGAAGGGTTGGCCGGTGAGGCCACCATCAACCCATCCAGATCTAGACCAGCCACATCGCTCGGCGTTGGCTGAAAGCGGGCGTGTTCACCGGTTTGGATACCAACGGTCTCCATTCCCAAGGCGTGCAAGATCTGGCGGTAACTTGGATAGCCCGGCTCGCCGATGCCAACGCGGGCACCGCCGTCAAACAACGCGGAAAAGGCCAACAAAAATGCCCCAGAGGACCCAGAAGTCACCACAATCCGCTCAGGCGAAACCTCAACGCCGTACCATTCTTGATAAAGTTGCGCGATACGTGCGCGCAGCTCAGGGATACCCAAAGCCACCGTGTACCCCAGCGCATTGGTTTCCATCGCCGCAGACAATGCATTGCGTGCGTCAACTGGCGCAGCGGTACTTGGCTGGCCCACTTCCATGTGAATGATGTGACGACCTTCAGCCTCAGCAGCACGGGCAGCCTCCATGACGTCCATCACGATGAAGGCATCAACGTCACTTCTGCTTGAGTTCCTCATACCGCCCTCTTATTCATTCTCTAATTGCTTTTTCCACTCTGTGTTCGGCGGGTCAATGCCAGTCTTTGCCAGCCACGATTTCAGGCGGAAAACCTTTTGAATCACGGCCTTGCCATTTCGCAACGCCAAAGACCGGAGCCGCTATGAAGCGCATAATGAAATTCTTTGCCGTGCTGGCCTTGCTTGCCTCGCCTGTTCACGCCTTTGACATCGACAACATGACCGATGAAGAAGCCGCTTCATTCGGTGATGCGGTTCGCAGTTATCTTCTTGCGAACCCTGAATTGATCATTGAGGTCATTCAGGTTTTGGAGCAACAACGCCAAGTTGAAGAAGTGCAATCCGACCGGGATATGGTGCAGTCCTATTCTGATGACCTGTTTGATGACGGCTTCTCGCATGTTGCAGGAAATCCCGATGGCTCAATAGATATCGTCGAATTTGTAGACTACCGCTGTGGATATTGCCGCAAAGCCCATCCAGAGGTTAAAGAAATCATTGAAGAGAACGACCAAGTAAGATTGGTCTACAAAGAATATCCGATCTTGGGCGAGGAATCCGTGATTGCATCCCGTTTCGCAATTGCCACGCGTATGTTGTTTGGCGGCGAAAGCTATGAGGCCATGCAAGATGCGTTGATGGCCTTTCGTGGCAGCCTCAATGAAGTTAATCTGCGCCGACTGGCCAATGCCTTGGATCTCGACGGCGATGCGATCTTGGCTGAGATGACGTCCGATGCGGTATCAGATGAGATTAACACCAACCGTGGCTTGGGCAACCAAATGGCAATCACTGGTACGCCAACGTTTGTCTTGGAGACCGCAATGCTGAGGGGTTACGTGCCTAAAGCGCAGTTCGTTCAGTTGATCGATGAAATGAGTGGCGAATAACGATCGATGTCTGGCGAAACTGATCTAGACGTATTGCTAGGCTCGATGACGGCCAGCTTGGTTGAGGGCGTGTTCGTCTTCGCCACGCTGGAAAACCGTTCTGTGCCGGATGGTCTGGTGGTCCGCATGGTCTTTCAAGAAGCTGAAGGCACCACTTTGATCCTTTTACAATCCGAGGCTGACAAGTTTGGCCTCGGGTATGAGTTTCCCTGCCGGATGATCACACTCAACATACATTCCGCGCTAGAAGCAGTTGGATTTATCGCCCGCATTGCCACCGAGCTTGCAAAAGAAGGTATGGGTGTGAACCCTGTGGCAGGCTTTTATCACGATCATCTTTATGTGCCTGTGGGCCGTGAAGAGGACGCGCTAAAAGTCATCGCAAAACTCGCCGCTTCGTCGGTTTAGGTCCTATAGATTTTTCTAAGCATTTTAGGTTTCTCGGTCTAACCTTGCCCTAAGCTAGGAGAATCTCAGAATGATCGATGCATTTGAACCCTGCGAAGGCGGCTGTACCTGTGGTCACGTTCGTTACCGCGTGACATCCGACCCGATAATTGTTCACGCCTGTCATTGCCGGTGGTGCCAGCGCCAATCCGGTACGGCTTTTGCAACCAACGCCCTCATTGAAACGGATAGGGTCGAACTGATCCAAGGCGACGTTGAGGAAATGATGATCGACTCGCCCAGTGGTAATGGTCAGCTTATGGCGCGCTGTCCCAAGTGCCGTGTAACGGTTTGGACCCACTATTACTTCGGGGGACTGCGCGACTATATCCGGTTTTTCAAAGTGGGTACGCTCGATGACCCAGATCGCTATCCACCTGATGTCCACATCTTTACTTCAACCAAACAGCCTTGGGTCATCATCCCGCCCGAGCATAAATGTGTCGAGGAATACTACGTGACGCGCGAAACGTGGTCCAAGGACAGTTTGACGCGCTCAGAAGCCATTATAGAGGCCGCAAAGGCCAGCGGCGACTACGAATAAGCCCTATACAATCAGTTAAAACCAGCTTACACGGCCCCCTTTCCTGCATTTTAAACCGCAGTCACAGGGCGCTTGTGTGCGTCCCCTATCCGGATTGACCCCGAGCCATGATTAAAACAATCGCAGACGCGCTATCCGAGCGCGGATATGAAACCCTTACCGACGTTCAAAAAGCGGTTTCAGAGCCTGAACTGAACAACGCCGACCTACTGGTCTCGGCGCAAACTGGATCGGGTAAGACGGTTGGCTTTGGCTTGGCGATTGCGCCAACCCTGCTGGAAGAAGAAGAACGCTTTGGCCGCGCTGCCGAACCTCTGGCGTTGGTCATTGCACCAACCCGTGAATTGGCAATGCAGGTAAAAAGCGAACTTGGTTGGTTGTTTGCCAAAGCTGGTGCGCGCATGGCGTCATGCGTCGGCGGCATGGACGCGCGCGACGAGCGCCGTGCCCTTGAGCGCGGTGCCCACATCGTAGTCGGTACTCCGGGCCGTTTGCGCGACCACATCACAAAGGGTGCGCTTGTTCTCGATTCCATTCGCGCCATCGTTTTGGACGAAGCTGACGAAATGCTCGATATGGGATTTCGCGAAGACCTAGAGTTCATGCTTGGTGAAGCCCCGGATGAGCGCCGTACGCTGATGTTCTCGGCAACCGTTCCGGCACAGATCGCCAAGATGGCGAAGCAATTCCAAAACGATGCAGTACGCGTATCGACGGTTTCGGCAGGCAACCAGCACGCAGATATTTCCTACCAAGCGATGACCGTTCACCACAACGAAGTTGAGAACGCGATCATCAACCTGCTGCGTTTTCACTACGCAAACACTTCGAGCGTAGTTGCCAACACCCGCGCTTCAGTCGCGCGCGTGATGTCGCGATTCTCGAACCGCGGTTTCCGCGCTGTCAGCCTTTCAGGTGAGTTGAGCCAATCTGAGCGCACCCACGCCCTGCAAGCTATGCGTGATGGCCGCGCTAATGTTTGCGTTGCGACCGATGTTGCAGCACGCGGTATCGACCTGCCTAACCTCGATCTCGTGATCCACGCTGAATTGCCACAAGGCAGCGAAGCGCTGTTACACCGCTCAGGCCGAACTGGTCGCGCTGGCCGCAAAGGTATATCCGCGCTGATCGCGACACCAAAGACAGTCAAGAAAGCCCAGCGCTTGTTGAGTTGGGCCAAGCTGAAAGCAGATTGGGTATCGCCCCCGTCTGCAGAAGCTATTCGCCAGAAAGATCAAGAGCGTTTGCTGGAAGATCCAGTATGGCAGGCAGAACTGACAGCCGAGCAGACAACTTTCGCTGAAACGCTTCTTGCCCAACACAGTGCCGAGAAAATCGCCGCGGCTTATCTGACCCTCTATCAATCGCGCCAGTCAGCGCCTGAGGATCTTTCAGAGCCTGATGCTAAGCCAGAACGCAAAAACCACGACGACTTCGGATCAAGCACTTGGTTCTCGGTTTCCGTTGGTCGCGACAAGCAAGCTGAACCACGCTGGTTGCTGCCGATGATTTTGCGTGCGGGTAATCTCGACAAAAATGCTATCGGCGCGATCCGCGTTCAGCAGTCGGAATCGTTCATTGAGATCGCTGACAAGTCGGTTGATCGGATGATGACTTTCCTCGACCAAGGTGGAGAGCTTGAAGAAGGCATCGCCATGGTCAAGCTTGACTCTGCGCCGAATATTTCTTCTGGCCCGCGTCCATCCGGCCCTCGGTCATCATCGCCACGCCCACCGCGCCGCGATGACGATAAACCACGTGGCAAGCGTGTTTGGGACGACAAGAAACCAAGCCGCCCACGTCGCGAAGACGACGGTCATAAAGCTAAGAAATGGCAGGACAGTGGAAAAGTGAAACCACGTCCTGAGGACTCCTCAGACGGCGAGCGCCCGAAGAAACCGCGCCATAGCAAAAGCGATGGCGGTTATGGCGATAAGCCGTTCCGCAAGCCCGACGGCGACAAGCCTTTCCGTAAGCGGGATGGAGACAAACCTTTCCGTAAAAATGATGGCGACAAGCCCCATCGCAAAGGCGACGGCGATAAGCCATTCCGCAAAAGCGGAGGAGACAAGCCTTTCCGCAAGAATGATGGTGATAAGCCGTTTCGCAAGAAAGAGGGTGGCCCGTCTGATCGCCCAAAGCGCGATGGTGACAAACCGCGGGGCGATAAGCCGTTTCGCAAATCTGATGGACCAGCAGCAGGTAAGCCTAAGGGAAAACCAGGTGCTGCTTCGGCCAGCAAATCATTCCGTAAACCGGGTAAGAAAAGCTTTGGCGGAAGCGACGCCCCGCGCCGTCGGAAGTAACATGTAGGGTGCGCATTTATTGCGCACCTAAACCACACCCAAAATTAAGGTGCGCAATAAATGCGCACCCTACGAAGCCGCCTCAATCTCTGCAGCTTTGGTCTCAACTTGCTTAACGATGTGTTCGACCATCTGGTCATTGCCCATCTTGTGGCTCTGTTTGCCGCCCAGATAGACCATTCCTGACCCTGCCCCTCCACCGGTCCAACCGACGTCAGTCATCAACGCCTCACCCGGCCCATTCACGACACAGCCGATGATCGACAGGCTCATCGGGGTCTTGATGTGCTCAAGGCGCTTTTCCAAAGCCTCGACGGTTTTAATCACGTCAAACCCCTGCCGCGCACAGCTTGGACACGAGATGATGTTGACGCCTCGGTGGCGTAAACCGAGCGATTTCAGAATTTCATACCCGACTTTGACTTCCTCAACAGGATCGGCCGACAGCGATACACGGATCGTGTCGCCAATGCCCATCCAAAGCAAACTGCCCAACCCAATCGAGGACTTGATCGTGCCAGAGGTCAAACCGCCGGCTTCGGTAATTCCCAGATGGATCGGAGCGTCCGTTGCCTCGGCCAAAGATTGGTAGGCCGCTGCAGAAAGGAAAACATCTGACGCCTTTACGCTGATTTTGTACTCTTGGAAGTCGTTGTCTTCGAGAATGCGAATATGCTCAAGCCCGCTTTCAACCATCGCTTCGGGGCAAGGTTCGCCATATTTTTCAAGCAGATGTTTTTCCAACGATCCGGCATTAACCCCGATACGAATTGAGCAACCGTTGTCCTTGGCCGATTGGATAACCTCTTTCACGCGGGTTTCGTTTCCAATGTTACCTGGGTTGATGCGCAGGCAGGCGGCCCCTGCTTCGGCGCTTTCGATGCCGCGTTTGTAATGGAAATGGATGTCTGCCACGATGGGCACAGGGCTTTCGCGCACGATCTCTTTCAGCGCTTTGGAACTGGCCTCATCAGGTACCGAGACACGCACGATGTCCGCGCCAGCCTCAGCCGCCGCTTGTACCTGTGCCACCGTCGCAGCCACGTCCGTGGTAAGCGTATTGGTCATCGTTTGCACGCTGATCGGGCTGTCAGATCGGAAGAGCGTCGTGTA
>ERZ1049444.2123-NODE-2123-length-13568-cov-17.235033_pt1 | contig 13568 bp, 10 predicted proteins | sample MGYA00383101_ERZ1049444 | MGnify/ENA primary metagenome ERZ1049444 (study PRJEB29581, sample SAMEA5548371) | metagenome | biome: marine; feature: coastal; material: water | depth 50 m | study: Short-term variability in the microbial, nano- and picoplankton...
GCTAAATCAAAATCAAATCCTCCACAGCTTGTAAATGAGTTTTGAAAATCCCAAATAAATGATGTTTGAGAATTACCATTTGGATCTAGAAATGTAAGTGGGTAAGGAGCTTCTATTATTGTGATAATTTGTGTTGCACTGTTTGAACACCCATTATTATCAGTGTAAGTATATGTAATTGTATTATTACCAATGTTAGTATTGGATGGATTAAACCAACCATTACTACTTACTCCTGTTCCTGTATAAATTCCACCTAAAGGAGACTCACCGCTTAACTGAAAAGAGCTTGCATTACTACATACATCAGCAAAAGGAGCTAAAGTTACAGTTGGCAATGGATTAATCGTTAAATTAAGTGTAGCTGTAGAATCACAGCCGTTAGTATTTATTGTTAAATAGGTGTAGCTACCTGATGTTGTATAGGATGTACCGTTCCAAGTATAACTATCACATTCTGTAACAGTATTTGTAGATGTTGTAGATGGATTGATTGTAATAGTAATATTAGAAGTATCTGTGCAGGTGTTGCCATTGGGATGGGTACTTGTAACAATTACTGTATATGCAGTTGTTGAAGTTGGAGTAACATAAGGGTTTGAAAGTGTATCATTTGAAATATTTACATTAGGAGTCCAAGAATAAGAGTATGTAGCAGGCTGATAAGTTCCACTCCAAGAAGCTGTAGGAGTACCTCCTATTTGGATACTATCTCCCAAACAAATTGTTGCATTTGACCCAGCATCAACCTGTAAATTGCTGCAATTCTGTGAAAACAAATTAAAGCAACTAAATAATAATATTAGAAGAAGCGGTATACTCAACTTTAAATATTTCATAAAGTTAACTTATTTTTTAATTTAGACTCAAAAATTATGTCATCAACATTTTAGCTAAAATAGTAAATAATTAGATATAAAACACATTAATTAATTAGGATTTAATACTTTTGACATGTAAAATAATAAAATGAAGAAATATTTATTTATAACTCTTTTTTTTCCATTACTCAGTCTTGCTCAAGAATGCACAACAGTATTACTGCCTTCTCCTGCTAATTTATATGCAGATTCAATTGTTTATTGTGTAAATAATACAACTTGTTATGACACATGTAATGGAATAATATCTATTACGGTTTATGGTGACAATCAGCCATATTTTTTTGAATGGTTTAATAATTCAACTCCTTGGCAGGGAGTTTCTATTCAGGACACTCTTTGTCCGGGCGATTATATCGTCACCATAACAGATGTAAATGGGAATCTAGTAGATAACTCACATATTAATACTATTGAGGGTCCGCCTAACTTCTCAATCTTTACTAACGCATTAAATAATCCTACATGCTTTAATTATAATGATGGTTATATTAATCTAACTATAAATGGGGCTACTCCTTTTGATCCTGATGGTATAGGGAATTCAGGAGATGAATATTATACATACTTATGGGAAGATGGGACAAGTACAAAGAATAGAACTGCTTTAGATAGTGGAATTTATATATTATCTATAACAGACGCAAACGGATGTAATAGAATAGATTCTTTTGAGTTATTTAACCCAGATGAAGTGCACTCTACAACTATTACCGATACTTTATCTTGCATAGGAATGTGTGATGGAGAGGCAATTGTAATCCCTTCTGATGGAGTTATTCCTTACACTTTTGAGTGGAATAATGATAATACTCAAATAAATGATACAGCTAATAACCTTTGTTATGGAGTTAATTTTGTAGTGATTACAGATGCTAATGGATGTTTGGATACCAATGAGGTATTTATTGAAAATCCGGATACTCTGAAGTTAAGAAATATAACAATTGACAGCTCATGTTATCAAGTTTGTGACGGACAACTTTCTGTAACAATTGAAGGTGGTGAATCTCCATATGCTATTGAGTGGAGTATAGCAGGGAATATCTTTAATACTACTGATACAATTACAAATAATGATTTGTGTCCAGGTGATTATCAATTAATTTTTACTGATGCTAATGGTTGTAATTCCGATACACTCATTCCTTTAATTGAAAGAGATTCTTTCTTTGTACAAGATTGGGTAATTGATGATAGTTGTTATAACAGTTGTACTGGTCAAATCACGGTTCAATTATTAAACCCAGTGAATTTACCAATAATTTATTCTTGGGATAATGGGGGTGCGGACACAGTAATTTCTAATTTATGTTCAGATACATTTGAATTAGTGATAATAGACAATAGACTTTGTTCAGATACTTTTAACTTCTTTATTGCACCTGGAGATTCAATGTATTTTGATACTGTAGCTGTAACTCATAACAGTTGTTATGGTGATAATAGTGGTGTTATTTCTATTAATTTTAATGGAGGTATGCTGCCTCTAGATTATGACTGGTCTAATTCTGATTCCACATCTGGAATTAATTCATTAGCTTCAGGATTCTATACTGTTATAGTAACAGATGCTAATGGTTGTAGTATAGATTCTTCTAATATTAAAGTTTCTCAACCTGATACATTTTTTGTCACACCAAGTTCTGGAGGAGACGTTAGTTGCTTTGGAGCTTCAGATGGATTAATTGATGTTGATATTTTTGGTGGTGTTGAACCTTATTTTATTTCATGGGATCATTTAATACCTGATTCTACTCTAATTGATACTGTACCGGCGGGTGAGTATATTTACACAATTGTTGATTCCAATTTATGTACTTTAAGTGATACTTTAATTATTGAAGAGCCAGACGCATTAGTGATGAGTGATAGTATAATTAATGTGCTTTGTAAAGGAGAAAGCACTGGTGAGATTCATATAACAGTAACTGGAGGGACTCCTCCTTATGAGTATTCTCTTAATGGTGGAGCTTTTCAATCACAAGCTTATTTTGATAATCTGAGTGCAGGTTCATACTCAATAATTGTTAAGGATGCGAATGATTGTTTACTCAACTCACCATTATATAATATTTCAGAGCCTTTAACAGTATTAAGTGCTGGTTTAACTCCTCCTAATTTATTATGTTTTGGAGATACAGGAACAGTTGTTTTAACGGTAAGTGGTGGAACACCTAATTATTCTTTTTTATGGGGTAATGGTGAAACTTCACAAAACTTGAATGGTGTTGTTGCAGGAAATTATTCTTTAACTATTTTTGATGCAAATGATTGTGAATTGGTTGAGACAATAAATGTTAGTTCTCCTGATGAAATCATTGTGAGTGAGGCAATAACGGACCTTTCTTGTTTTGAAGATGGAACTGGAGTAATTGATATTTCTATAACTGGAGGAGCTACACCTTATGTGTTGTCATGGTCAAATGGTGAAACTACATCATATATTAATGGGTTAGATGCTGATACATATATATTAAATTTAACAGATGATAATGGCTGTACAGACAGTTATAACTATGATGTTGAGCAACCAGATTTACTCGAACTAACTTCAATTGTGTCTCATGTTGCATGTTTTGGAGAGAGTAATGGTGAAATTGACATTTCTGTTACTGGAGGAACATCACCTTATAATTTTGATTGGTCCAATTTATCATCTAATGAAGATTTGCAAAATGTACCTGTAGGTTTTTATGATATAACTGTAACTGATGCAAATAGCTGTTTAATTCCACTTACAACTATAGCAGTGAATGAGCCTACTGAAATCACCTATACAATTACCCTAATTGATTTAGTATGTAATAGTATAGATGAAGGTGAGATTTCTATCTCAGTTTCTGGGGGTACTCCAGCTTACAGCTATTCTATTGATGGAGGAGCAACTTATCAGAGCTCAAATAATTTCTATAATTTACAATCTAATAATTATGATGTAGTTATTCAAGATGCAAGTTTATGTCAAAAGCAAGAAACAGTTACACTAAATCAACCCAATGGGTACTCTACTTCTGTTATCATTACTGATGTAGAAGGCTGTAATGGCGAGTCAACTGGGGTGATTGATTTTACATTAAGTGGAAATACACCGCCATACACATACAATTGGTCGAATAATGAATCTTCATCTTCAATATATAATCTTACTGCTGGTAATTATGATGTAATAGTTAGTGATGCTTATAATTGTGAAATGACTTATTCATATTTAGTTACAGAGCCAAATGCTTTAAACTTACAGTATAATATTCTTTTAGCTAGTTGTGAAGAAAAGAATGATGGTGGAATTACAACAGTAGTTACAGGAGGTACTCTCCCTTATTCTTACTTATGGGGTAATGAGGAAACAAGCTCAGATTTGTTTAATATTGAGAAAGGGACTTATTCTTTATACCTAGAAGATTCTAAAGGTTGTGCATTACCAATAGAAGTAATTGAAGTTGGATTTGATGGATTTAATGGCTGTATTGAGATACCATCTGGGTTTACACCAAATAATGATAATATTCATGATGAATGGGTTATTTATGGTTTAAATGATCTTCCAGATGTGATAGTTAAAATATATAATAGGTGGGGGCAAGAGTTGTTTAGTTCATCAGGTTATCCAATGCCTTGGGATGGAAAGTATAATGGTGTGGATTTACCAACTGCTACTTACTATTATGTAATAGAACTTAATGAGTCAGATAAAGTGTTTAACGGAACTGTAACAATAAAAAGATAATGAAAAAAATAATTATAATACTATTATTTAGTTTCGTATCAACTTTAATATTTGCGCAACAATTACCTCATTATTCTATGTATATGTTAAATGAAGTAATAATTAATCCTGCTGCTTTAAGTAAGGAGAAAGACAATAAACTAACGCTAATGATTAGAGACCAATGGAGTAGTTTTGAGGGGGCTCCAGCAACTCAATCAATTTCTTATAACCACTTAAATCATAAAAAATATAAGAGAGGGATAAGTGTTGTAAATGATGTTACAGGACCTATTTCAAATTTGAGTGCTACTTTATCGGCTTCATATTCTATCAAATTACAAGAGGAGAATAAGATCTCTTTAGGCGCTTCTGGTACTTTTATGCAGTATAAGATTGATAATTCTCAAATTACATTAGAAGATGATGGGATTGTCGACCCTGCTTTATATGGTGGGATAAATAAAGCTAATGGAACATCTGTTAATTTAGGAGCTTACTTTTTTAATTCTGATTATTTTATTGGATTATCAGTTCCTAATATTTTGGGAAGCTCCTTAAATATAAGTGAGAATAAAGATGATAACAGGCTTGAGAATCATTATTATTTAAATGGAGGTGCAAAAGTTAATCTTAAAAATAACCATAAGATTATTCCTTCTTTTATGGTTAAGAAAGTAGGAGCATTGCCCATTCAACTTGATTTGAATATTAGAGGTGTTTATAATGATTTTTTGTGGACAGGAATTTCTTACAGAACAAGTGATGCAGTTGTTGCTCTTTTTGGAGTTGATTATGGTCAGTCTAGTTTTGGTTATAGTTATGATATTACTACTTCAACAATGAGAATACCTTCTGCTGGTACTCATGGATTACTATATTCATATAAGTTTAAAACTAAACAGAGAGATAGGGATAAAGATGGGGTTTTGGACGAGTTTGATGATTGCCCTACAATCCCTGGATTATTAGCTTTAAAAGGTTGTCCTGATAAAGATAAAGATGGTATTAAAGACAGTGAAGATGAATGTCCTGAAGAATTTGGATTGAAAATTAATAAAGGTTGTCCTGATAAAGATAGTGATGGGGTGGTAGATAAAAAAGATGAATGTCCTGAAGTTCCAGGATTACCAAGATTTAAAGGTTGTCCTGATACAGATGGTGATGGACTGCAAGATGCATATGATGATTGCCCAACAGAAAGAGGACCTGCAATAAATCATGGTTGCCCTAAAGGAGCCTCAAATGTAGATACAGTTTATATCACTATAGATAATACATCTGATTTACATCAAGCATTTAAAGAGGTTAAGTTTGAATCAAATAAATATATATTAACAACACCTTCAAAGTTAGTTTTAAATGAGGTATTTACTTATTTATCAGACAAAAAGGTGCTAAATATCTATATGATTGGACATACAGATTCTCAAGACACAGATGACTTTAATATGGAATTGTCAAAAAACAGGGTTACTACTGTACAAAACTACTTGTTTAATAAAGGGATTGAAAAATCAAGAATTAGAATTTTTTGGAAAGGAGAGACCGACCCTATTGCCACAAATAATACCGAAGAAGGAAGAGAAAAGAATAGAAGAGTAGAATTAATAATATTAACTGATGAATAAAAGTAAACTAATAACAGTATTTGTAATCTCTGTAATTTTAGTTTCATGCGGAAGCTCTTCTAAATTATTAAAAAGCGAAAATAAAATATTGATTGAAGAAATAAAATCTTTGGAGAATGAGAATAAAAAGCTCAACACTAAAATCACTTCTTTAGAAAATGCAATAGTAGAATTAGAAGAAGATGCAATAGTTCTAGATTTATCACCTAGTCCTCCTGTAGTAAGTAATGGAAAAAATATAAGTCTTAATTCTCAGTTGACTGAGTTTGAAAATTACATTAAAAGTGATGCCAATTTATCATCTAAGTTTAAATCTTTCAAGAAGGGAGGTGTAGAACAATCACTTAAAGTTTCTTATTCAGATATGCAAAGAGTTATAAAAGAGGCTAAAACATATAAAGGAACAAGACACGTTATGGGAGGATTATCTCATTCAGGAATTGATTGTTCAGGATTATTATATGTTTCATTTCAAGCAAATGGAATAACTAATATCCCTAGAACTGCACAGGATTTTGCTAGATATGGAAGTGTAATTCTTAATGTAAATGAAATTATGGCTGGTGATTTAGTATTTTTTACAAATACTTACAGAACTTCTAAATTAGTAACACATGCAGGGATTTGTATTGGTAATGGTGAGTTTATTCATACATCTTCAAGCAAAGGAGTTATGATTAGTAAAATAAATGACCCATATTATTGGAGGAAATACTTTTTGTTTGGAACTAGAATAATTAACTAATTACCAAATCCATCTATTCTTTTTATGTTTAATGCCATATCCTTTTCGGTTAAGCATAACATTTTGCCATTTTCTATTGTTTCCCCATTTCCCTTGTGCTGGGCACGTGCTTGGTTTACTCCTTAAAAAATAATTTCAAGACCCAAATTAAGATTTTGATTTTTTCGCATGTCAAGAGTACATAGAAGCGACTGATACTTAATAAGTTTCAGTCGCTTTCTTGTTTAGATAACATCCATATTTTTTGCCAATAATAATAATAATAATACAATGAAAAAATTTGCCGCAATTCTAATCATTATAACAAGCTTTTTAAGCTTAATAGTGCAATTTATTAATTTTCCAGAACAATTTCACTATAGTGAAGGTATTCAAATGTTAAATATTTTTATTTGGCCTATATCAAATATTGGATTTATATTGCTAGGTTTTGCACTTTTAAATGAAGGGAATTCATCTAATCCGATTCAAAGTGAAATTACTATTGGTCAAGAAAGTTTAAATCCAAATGACACTGCATCAACGGGGCTAAATATTATTTCTTTTTTAATTCCAGTAGTTGGTTTAATAATTTATCTAATGGAAAAAGATAAAGCACCAAAAAAAGCTAATGCAGCTATATGGGGTGTAGGAATTTCAATACTTCTTATGGTAATTGCTTTTATTATATCATTTGCTATGGCACAAAGTTTGTATTAATTTCTGTGCCAGTTTGAATTATTGTTTATTAAAAGTCTCTGCTTTTTTATTGCGTCTGATATTTATTATAGTTGGTCTTATAGTAATTATAAAGTATAATAAATGTACCTGAGATTAGAATACCATAAATAACTAAGTGATTATGAATAACTCTATAAGCTTCAGAATTATTTATTAAGAGCCACATCACAGTAGAAACAATTCCAGCAAAGACCAAATACCTTACAAATATATTACCAAAAGTATAATGAAATCTTTTATTTCTTATAGGAGTAACCTTGTAGATAATGGAAAGCCAACTACTTTTCTTGCCAAAATACATGTACGCAATAAAATTACTGAAAGAATATCCTTTTTCTAAAGGATAAAGTTTGATTGGTTTAAATGAAATTAAATATAAAGTATAACATGTATATATAGTTAATAATCCAATCACCATTAAGAGCCAGAACCAATGCATACCTAAAACTGAACCCAAAGGATTTGCTTCCTTGGACAAATCTGGAGTATGCAGATAAGTGCAATAGATGTCATAACATTTTGAAAATAATATCCATAATAATATAATAAGAAATTTAATGTTTTCATGTAGTGATAGAATTTATTATTTTTGTTGTAGCGCCACTATTTTCTTGGATATAATTAATCGCAATCGATTTATCAAAAGTATTAAAAAAGTCAATAGCTGAATTTAGCTCTTTATAATTAGAAATTGAGATAGCTCCATTCTGATTTATTAATTCTGTTGCCTCATTAAATTTCTGGTAGTTTGGTCCAAAAATAACAGGTAAGCCAAAAGCAACTGCTTCTAAGATATTATGTATTCCAACTCCAAACCCACCACCAATATAAGCAATATTTGCATACTGATAAATACTAGATAAAATTCCAATGCTGTCAATAATAAGCACATTATTTGAATTGATATTTTCAGTATTTGATGTTGAAAATAATTGCGCACCAGTTTGTTTTTGTAATTGAGCAATGTGTCGCATTTCGTGTGGTGCAATTATGAAATCGTACTGAGGGTTTTCTTTTATGAAACGAATTAAAAGCAGTTCATCTTTTTTCCAAGTGCTACCACAAATAATAGTAGGCTTACTTTTGCTAAACTGCTCAATTAATGGGAATGATTCAGGATTCCTAGTATTGGTTAGCACACTGTCAAAGCGGCTGTCGCCACTAATAGTCGTATTCTTAAAGCCGACACTTTTTAAAAGCTCAGCAGAGTTTTTGTCCTGAACAAAAAAGTGTGTGACATTTTTAAGTTGCTCTGCCCACCATTTATATTTAAAAAATGCTTGCTCAGCACGAAAAATAGCAGACACACTATAAAAAGAAATGTTTTGTTTTTTAAGCTCAGCCATATAATTGAACCAGAACTCATATTTTATAAAAATAACTTTTATAGGCTTTACAATACTGATGAATTTTTTTGCATTTGATTTTGTATCAGCAGGGAGATAGCTAACAAAATCAGCCAAAGGAGTATTTTTTCTTATTTCAAACCCAGAAGGTGAAAAGAAAGTCAATAGAATTTTATGACTAGGATATTTTTGTTTGTAGCCTTCAATAATAGGTTTCCCTTGTTCAAATTCTCCTAAAGAGGCACAATGAAACCAAACAATGTTTTGTTCACCTTTTGTTACTTCTTCAATTTTTTGAAAGATATTTTTTCTTCCATTTACCCACAACTTAGCTTTTGCATTAAATAATGCTGCAAAACGAATTGCAATTACATAAAGCTGTATACTAATATTGTAAAGGGAATTCATTAGAAGTAATGAAATTCTTCATCATTTTTTCTGTGAATAGGAATAATTATTTCAAACTTAAAACCTAATAATTGATCCCATTTCCTTTGGCTAGAATAATGCTGTTGATTTGCAAAATCATAACTTCTATTAATTTTAGTGTAAGCCATAGTGTAGTTTATTCCTGCACTAGCCTGAAACTTTCCTTTTTTACTGTAATATTTATAGTCTGCAGAGAGTTTGGTGCTAAATCCGTTAGAGAAACGATCGTAACCTTTTTTCATTTCCTCATCAAGCTGAGGAATGTTTTGATTTTTAGTGTTAATGTATATTTGATGTTGCAAATAACCAAATCCTTGAGATATATAAATACCACTCAAATTTGTTTCTTTAAAATGAAAAGCATAACCCATAAAAAGATGTGCATCAAGCCCTCTTTGCATTAAAACTACATTAGTATAATGTCCGTCATCACCAATAATTGCTCCTGTTGAGGTTGAGATATTATCAAAAAGTGTTGAATCTTTTACATTGTTACCAAACATGTAATTTCCTTCAATTCCATAAAATAGATTATTAGCAGTTTCCGAAAAATAAGATGCACCAATAGCTGAATTATCTCCAAAAGTATTTGCTAAATCACTAGTTGGAATCTGATAGGTGTAGTTAAAAGTAAAGGCAGATTGTTTATTTTCTTGAGCTTTTAAATTGATAAATACTACTGATAAAAGTATAAAAAGGATGTTTCTCATTTGTTGCTTTTTCATTTGAGGGCTAAAATACTATAAGTGCAACAATTAACGCAAAGCATTGTGTAATAATTGTCTATATTTGCTGTCCATTTATAAAAACCCGAAAAGTAAGATGAATAAAACGATATTAATAACAGGAGGTGCTGGCTTTATTGGCTCTCATGTTGTAAGATTATTTGTGAATAAATATCCAGATTATAAGATAGTTAACCTTGATAAATTGACTTATGCTGGAAACCTGGAAAATTTGAGAGATGTTGAAAATACTGATAATTATATTTTTGAGAAAGGCGATATAGTTGATGAAAGCTATATTAAAGATTTATTTGCAAAGTATAAATTTGATGGCGTAATTCACTTAGCTGCAGAGAGCCATGTTGATAGATCAATCACAAATCCAATGGAATTTATAATGACAAATGTAGTTGGGACAGTAAATTTATTAAATGCGGCTAAAAATCAATGGAAAGCAAATGAGGATGGTAAGTTGTTTTATCATGTTTCTACTGATGAAGTTTATGGGAGTTTAGGGGATACAGGCTTGTTTTTAGAAACTACTTCTTATGACCCTCAATCACCATATTCATCTTCAAAAGCGAGTTCTGATCATTTTGTTCGTGCTTACGGAAATACTTATGGCATGCCATATGTAATTTCAAATTGTTCTAATAATTATGGACCTAATCAGTTCCCTGAAAAGTTATTGCCACTATTTATAAATAACATTAGAAACGGAAAATCATTACCAGTTTATGGTGATGGAAAATTTACTCGTGATTGGCTTTATGTAGTGGATCATGCTATTGCGATTGATAAAATCTATCATGAAGGAAGAAATGCTGAGACTTATAATATTGGTGGTTTTAATGAATGGACAAATATTGACCTGATTAAAATATTATGTAAACAAATGGATATAGATCTATGTAAAGAAGAAGGTACTGCTGAGCAGTTAATTACTTATGTAAAAGATAGACCAGGACATGATAAACGCTATGCAATTGATGCAAATAAATTGAAAAATGAATTGGGTTGGGAGCCATCTTTACAGTTTGAAGAAGGACTTGCTAAAACAATTGCTTGGTACTTAGAAAATGAAAAATGGATGGATAATATTACATCAGGAGATTATCAGAATTATTATAAAGAACAATACAGTTAAATGTTAAAATGGTTTTCTATAAAGAAAATAGAGGTAGAGCTAGACCCTCTTGATTTTTCAGTTTTGAAAACAGACATTCATTCGCATTTTATTCCTGGAATTGATGATGGTTCTCCTGATATGGAAACTACAATTTCCTTAATTAAAGAGATGCAGGGATTGGGATTTAAGAAGGTAATAACTACCCCTCATGTAATGAGTGATTTTTACAAAAACTCATCTGATATAATTTTAAAAGGACTTACTGATATTCGATCAGAACTTAAAGTTCAAAATATTAATATGGAAATTGAAGCTGCTGCTGAATACTATATTGATTATGATTTTGATCAAAAAATAGGCAAGGAAAAATTCTTAACTTTTGGTGATAACTATATTTTGGTTGAACTTTCATTTATGGAAGCTCCAGAAAACTTGTTTGATATTATTTTTAAACTGCGATTAGAAGGATATAATGTAGTCTTAGCGCATCCAGAAAGGTATGCTTTTTTTACTATGGATGATTATGAAGAACTTGTAAATAGGGGGGTTCTTTTACAGATAAATTGGCTTTCAATTATTGGCTATTATTCCCCTCAAATTGAACAAAAAACTAAAGATTTAATTGCAGCAGATATGGTAAGTTTTATCGGTAGTGATTGCCATAATATGAATCATGCTGAACTATATGAAAAATGCCAGACTAAAAAAGCCTGGCATGATTTAAATAATAGTTGTAAACTATTAAATAATACTTTATAAAGTAGCGCTAGAAGATTCCATTTTCCTATCTACTTTTTTAAATAAACCTTGTAAAACTTTTCCAGGCCCAACTTCAGTTACTGATGATAACCCATCTGCTATCATTTGTTGCATAGTTTGAGTCCACATTACAGATGCAGTAAGTTGCTTTTTTAAGTTTTCTTTAATTTCTTCAGGATTTGTAATAGCTGTTGCAGTTACATTTTGATAAATAGGGCAGACTCCTTCCTTAAATTCTGTATTATCAATTGCAGTTTCAAGCTCAGCTCTTGCTGGTTCCATTAGTGGGGAATGAAACGCACCTCCAACTGGAAGTTTTAATGCTCTCCTTGCTCCAGCTTCTGTAAGTTTTTCGCATGCTATATCAATTCCGTTATTAGAGCCTGAAATCACTAATTGCCCTGGGCAATTGTAGTTAGCAGGAACAACAACTTCTTCTATTTCTGAACAGATATTTTCTACAACTTCATTGTCTAAACCTAAAACAGCAGCCATGGTAGATGGGTTTTGCTCGCATGCTTTTTGCATAGCCATTGCTCTTTTAGATACTAGTTTTAATCCATCTTCAAAAGATAAATAACCAGCTGAAACTAATGCTGAAAATTCACCAAGAGAATGCCCTGCTACCATTTCTGGTTTAAAATAATCCCCCTTTACTTTAGCTAAAATTACAGAATGTAAAAAGATGGCAGGTTGTGTTACTTTTGTTTGTTTTAGTGCTTCAGCATCTTCACCAAACATAATATCAGTTATTGAAAATCCTAAAATTTCATTTGCTTTTTCAAACATTTGTTTTGCATCTACTGATGCTTCATAAAGATCTTTACCCATTCCAGGAAATTGCGCTCCTTGCCCAGGAAATACATATGCTTTCATTTTTTATTTAATTAAATTCATAAACTCTGCTCTAGTCTTTTCATCTGACATAAATATTCCGGAAAAGGCAGAAGTTGTTGTTGAAGAGTGTTGCTTTTGCACTCCTCTCATTTGCATGCAAAGGTGTTGTGCTTCAATTACCACAGCTACTCCCTTTGGATTTAAAGTTTCTTGTATGCAGTCTTTTATTTCATCTGTTAATCTTTCTTGAACTTGTAGTCTTCTTGAAAAAACATCAACTATTCTTGGTATTTTACTAAGCCCTACAATATGTCCGTTAGGTATGTAGGCAATATGTGCTTTGCCAAAAAATGGCAACATATGATGCTCGCATAAAGAGTAAAGCTCAATATCTTTAACTAAAACCATTTGACTATAACTTTCAGAAAACATTGCAGACTTTAAAATTTCAGATGGATTTTTTTCATACCCATTTGTTAGAAATTCCATTGATTTAGAAACTCTTTCAGGAGTTTTTAATAAACCTTCTCTTTCTGGATTTTCTCCAATTTCAGAAAGTAATGTTTTAATGCTACTTGCTATATCTTGATTGTAATTATCACTCATATTTTTATAAATAGGCTGCAAATATACCATATATTTGCCATATGAAAGTAT
>ERZ1049444.2126-NODE-2126-length-13556-cov-24.904748_pt1 | contig 13556 bp, 6 predicted proteins | sample MGYA00383101_ERZ1049444 | MGnify/ENA primary metagenome ERZ1049444 (study PRJEB29581, sample SAMEA5548371) | metagenome | biome: marine; feature: coastal; material: water | depth 50 m | study: Short-term variability in the microbial, nano- and picoplankton...
TATTTTTGGTATCATCAATATGGTGCAGGTCAAGGTAGTTTCGCGGTTGATGTTTCTACCGATAATGGGATGAGTTGGAATTGGAGTATTTTTTGGAAAGGAGGTGATATGGGAAATCAATGGAATGAAGCTATAATTGATCTTTCTCAATATAATGGCACTGAAGTTTTAATCAGATTAAGGGTGATAACTGGGGACTATCAATCTGATGTGGCTGTAGATAAACTTGCAATTCTTTCAGGTCCAGTTACTACAGATGGAAACGTACTTACATCTGTTGCTTCTAACGGAACTCATAACTTAATTTACTCTATCCAAGGATGTGATGATTATGTAGATGTCCTTATAAAGGAAATTGATGCTGGTAGTGATATGACTGTTTGTCCTACCCAAGGAGTTTTTAATATAGCAGGGGCTCCAAATGGAGGGGTATGGACAGGAAATCATATTACAAATACTACATTAGGAACATTTGACCCATCATTAGGTTTAGGTTCGGACCTTCTTACATACTCTGCAAATGGATGTATAGATACCGCATATTATAATGTGGTAGATACAGATATTCAGGATGATACTTTGATTCTTTGTAGTAATAGTGGAACACAAACATTAGATATGAATATGATCCCCAGAACCCCTTGGAATGGAGTCTGGAGTGGAAATGGAATTACATCTTCTAATTATCCGGGGGAGTTTAGCCCTGGAAGTGCCGGTATTGGAAATCATACGATTACTTATACCGCAAATAGTTGTTCAGATAATTTTATTATAAAAGTACTTCCTTCTTCCATTCTTACTGACACACTTATTTGTTCCTCTTCTTCAGATATTATTTTAAATGTGAATCCGCAAGGAGGATATTGGGGAGGAAATGGATTTGTGAATAATAATATAGGTTTATTCTCTCCTTCTTCCTTAGGAATAGGAAGTCATTTGGTAGGTTATATGGCGCCAAATGGATGTGCAGATACTTTTAATATTACAATTTATGATAATCCGATTTTAAGTTTTGATGGATTTGAAAATTACTATTGTTTTAAAGATACTACAATAAATATAAATGTAACTCCCTTAGGGGGAGTTTTAAGTGGGAGTGGAGTAAATAATTACACTTTTAACCCATCTGATGCTGGATCAGGATACCATAACATTACCTATACTTATGGTTCAGGTAACTGCGAACAACATATTGATACTGTTATATTTGTTAATAATGAATTTATAAGTTCAACTTATTTCACTAAAGATACTATTTGTTTAGGTGAACTTATATCAATTGGAATAAGCGTAAGTGGAGGAACGTCAAACTATTCTTTTAGTTGGAATAATGTACTGAGTAACAGTTTCGAGCAATTAGTTTCTCCAATTTCTACAACAAATTATATAGTCACCTCTGTAGATGGTTGTTCAGATGATAATATAGATACCATTCCAATAGTTGTATTACCAACCTTTGATCTAAGCTTTACAACTTCCGAAAAAATGTGTTATGGTGAAATTGGATATGCTGCTGTAGAAGCTTTACCTTCCGGTAATTATTTATATTCATGGGATACAGACCCAATTACATCTGGAGATAGTATTTTTCAAGATGTAAATAGAAATTACAGAGTAGATGTTGTAGATCAGAATACGAATTGTTTGATTTCTGACACAGTAAGCATCCCTGGATACGACAATGTATTTGCTTCTTTCTTTGCTAATAACACGTCCTGTGTGTCGTTATTAGATGGCGAAATTCAATTTTTAGACGGAAGCCTAATTAATCCTAATGAAATTTCTAATAATTGTTATTGGGATTTTGGAGATGGATCTACATCAATTTATATTCATGGAGAAAATCCAACCCATGTTTATAAGGATACAGGAAATTTTAAAGTGTCATTGTTTCTAGAAAATAAAGGATTATGTAAAGATTCTTCCTCTACATCAGTTTGTCTTATTTCAGAGAATAAATTATTGTATCCAGATATCTTTACGCCAAATGGAGATAATTGTAATGATGACTTCTATTTATCAGGACTAGGAGAATTCATAGATTTTAATTTAAAGATCTATAATAGATGGGGGGTGGACATTATCTTTGAATCTGAAGAAATAATCTTAACAGATAACTTTACGGATGAGAACATATGCAATGACAATAATCCTTACCAAGAATATTATAAGATGGGAGAGTGGGATGGATCCTTAAATAATGGGGAAGAGGCAATATCTGGAGTTTATGTATTTGTTGTAACTTATTACATTCCAAATGAACATCAATTACAAACTGAATCAGGAAATATAGTGCTTGTAAGGTAGAAGATTATTCTTCTATATATCCTTCTCCGTCTTTAAACTCATAACTATAATCTAAAATTCTCCAGTTTCTTTTATCATCCTGATGTAATATTAATTGTTCTGAATGTTGTAAAGTGTTTTTATAATTACTTTCGTACTGAAATACCGCATAATATCCATCAGGAAGTCCTTCCATACTACTTTTAAATTCTCTACTTACTTCTCTTCTTCCTCCAAACTCTCCAAATGAAACCATCATTTGATCCACACCAGATATCCAATCTAATGAATCAAATCTAGTCGTAATCTGATCTGAAAGACCAGTGTAAGCTTGAGGATAATTTTCACTATTTATATTATTGAGCCATATTATAGCAGATTTACTTGATTCTTGTAATTGAGACTCAGTATTAATCTGTGAAAACGAACTATTCACAAAGAAAATAGATATAATAAATGTTATAAGAGTCTTTTTCATATTGTTTAAATTTATCGCTTCAAAAGTATAAATTAATTAACTTCTCGAAGGGAAAAGAATTGTATAAAATATGAAAAATACATAATATTATTTCAGGAAATAGCGATTTTATCTAGCAAATTAATGTTCAAACATCCTAAAATATGATAAAAAAGAGGAATTTTCCACCATAATATCATTAAAAGTTATTAACTATCATTTCAGGTATAATAATTACCTTTAACCTAGTGTTGATATAAAAACAATATGTTTTCATAATGATACATAACTTATTGATTGTCAATATATTAAAAAGTACCCCTAGGTTGTGTGGTTTTAGATTTTACAGAAAAAAGACGATCATAAGTCAAATAGAATATTATGAGCAAAAATAGTGGTTATCAACAGGTGTTTTTTGCTTACTAGATAAAAAAGGTCAACAATTGAAATATTTTACTATATTTATACCATAAAATAAATTATTAACTAAAAAATTATTATTATGGCTTACGAGCACACAAATTCAAAAGGTAGAACTTATAATCTAAATTCTAAAGATGTTACCTTGAAATCAACTGGTAGAGTACAAACTATCTATTATTTCTCAAAAGACAAAAGAAGTACTGGATGTGATTTACCAGCAGGAAAAGTAGTTATTGAGAATTCAAAAACAGGTTTACCAATGTTAAAGAACGGATAATTGATTTTATTAATCTTCTAAAACCCTAACATAGTATGTTAGGGTTTTTTTATGTAATAATAGTTTGCTAGATTAAAACAATTCCTTTCATTAGAATATAATTAATATTATGTTAAATAGGAATCAGGGGTTTTGTATATAACATACCCTACTAAGCAAGTTTAATTAATGTTATTAATTACTTGTTAATTGATTATCTATCAGATAAACTAAATAATCTTTATGTTGTCTGGAATTTAGATTGCCAGACTTTACATTTAAATTATTTCTTAACCAATTTAGATTATAATATACCTTGCTTTTTGAAATTAAATCATATTGTGATTTATCATCAATTATTGATAATAATTTTTCTACATAGCTAGTTTGTAGATATTGTCTTACAGATGAAACATCACCATTCATATCACTCTCGAAAATTGATTTTCTTAAATCTATCATGTATTCTGTAATTTCATATTCATTACCATATAAAGATGAGTTACTCATACGTTCAAGAACATTTGAATGCAATAGATGATTTAGTATTCTCATTTGGTATTTTAATATTCTTTCATGAATTTGTGGATCCTCAGAAATACTAAACCCTCTTCTTTGTTTTTGAAGATATGGAAAAAGATCACTTTGCAATAATACCTTGTTGCTAAAACCATATTTTGAGATAATCTCCATTGCTTCTTTTTGTGTGTTTTCATCAACGCTCTCAAAAGGTTTTGATAATGTTTTTTGGTATGTATGAGATAAATCCACTCTAACCCCTCCTATTTGTCTAGAAACCACCTCTAATGATTGAAAATATGAATAAACTAATGTTCTATATGACCTAAATAATTCATCATAAGTATCATTATTTTCTGTATATTTTTCTTTTAAAGTCCCTAAAATATTATTAATCATTTCTATTCTTTGTAATGAATAGTTTAATTGATCACTTGATAAATCATATATCATAGCATCAGGATCAGTACCCTTACCAGGTCTTCTCATATCAAATGCATCATTAGCAAAAGCTAATTCTTTTTCTGTGGATCTCAGAAGGATTTTTTGCAGATCTTTATTCTCTGTTATGGAATCTTTATATGAAGAATATCCATATTTAATAGCCCAAATATCATAAACCCCAGGTTTAATGTCAAAAAACAGCCCTTGATTTTGCGGATATTTCGCAATGTTAATTGCTGGGTACTCCATTACAGAATTACACACCCCTTTTTTATCAACAATATCTTTATTATTTAATTCATCAGTTGTTAAATAGGTACTTCCTTTAAAATTATGGTTTAATCCTAAAGTATGACCAACTTCATGAAGAACAAGTCTATATAAGGATTGTTTGAGTAAATCTTTTTTTATTTCGCTAGGTAAATCTAATGACTCAATGTAATTTAATCCTAATGAGTTTTCAAATTTCTGAAAATAAGCAGCATCACAATTATGGTCATGTATATTGTTTTCAATATTAATTTCTTCTATTGGAATGATTTGATTATCTTCATTAAATAAATTATTTTGATATATTCTGTTAGTAATATATGTCCATTCAAGCATTATATCTGCTCCAAGAATTTCTCCAGTTCTTGGATTCACAAAAGAAGGTCCATATCCTCCAAATGGTGGATTAGGAGAAGAAGTCCATCTAAGAACATTATATCTAATATCACCAGCGTCCCATGTAGCTGTATCAGATTGTACTTTTACTTCTATTGCGTTTAGAAACCCAGCCTTTTCAAAAGCAATATTCCAAGCCTCAACCCCATCCTTAATAATAGATCTTAATTCATGAGGAGTAGTGTTCTCTATCCACCAAGTAATTGGTTCAACAGGTTCTGATTTTTCTAAATCTGGATTTTTCTTTTCCAATCTCCATCTGTTTATAAAGTCTCTGTAGTTCAACTTAGAAAGACTAGTCATATCGTTTGATTTAGTAGTAAAGTATCCAACACGAGTATCATCATTTCTTGGATTGAAATTATTATCTGGCATTTTTATAAGACTATGTTGTACTGTAATAGAAACATTTCTTGGGTCAGTAATTGCTTCACTACCTCTCTTTTTAGGGTATTTAGTTTCAAAAAAGTAGTTTACAACTACGTCAGTATTCTCAGGGTAGTTCCTGATTTTTTTGTATCTATTTTTTTTACTTAGATTACCTAATTGAAAACCTTTATATGAACCTGAATAAGAATATTTTATTTGTTGTAATGATTCAGTTAAGAAAACATTGTCTGCATCAATTAGGAAACGAGTTTTATTAGAATCTTTCGCTAAAATTTTTTCTGAAACGACAATAGGCGTATTTATATTAGTATTAGAACTTTTATATAGTGGACTATCTTTATGAAAATAATATTTTGTGTTTTCAATAGTAAATTCGATATTTTCATAGAATTTATTTATCTTTATAATCTTTGATCCTCTATAGCTACCTTTCATAGCAAATGCATCTGAAACTCCGTTTTCTATATAACAGAAATAGATAAATTCCTTTCCAATATGGGATGTATCTATTTCAATGTATGATTTACCACTTTCTTTTTCTTGATAAATTTTAAACAAACCATCGAATACATTACAATTTTTAGTTTTGTCTTCTATTTTATGATTTTGTTTTTTCTCCTCTTTCTTAATATCTTTTTTATTAGTCTTTTCAAATTTTTTAGTTGTTGAATTCCATTTAAGATTTTGAGAATTCGCAAATTGACTACTAAATATAGCAATAGTCAAAATAAATAATTTAATAATGTTAGTAATTTTCATTATTTTAAAATATGTTGATGGTTAATGGTTAATCTAAGGAATTTAATAAATCTCTTGTTTCTATAGATTCTTTTTCCATTCCTAAATTATAATATATGGTTGACAATGTATTTAAAGCTGCTTTATCAACTTCCTCATTACCCTCCTTTATACTTATATATTTAACTAAAAATGGCAACGAAGATCTTTGTAATTGTTGAATTTGTTTATCTAGATCATCTATCTTCTTTGTTTCTCTATAACTTAAATCGTTTCTTTTTTTAACTAAAGGTTCAGTCATAGATAAATATAAACTAGCTAGATTGTTATTTGCAGACGCAGATTCAGAGTTTATTTCTAACGCTTCTAATAGATCTTCTTCTGCTTTTATCATTTCTGATATTAAAGAATATTGCTGACTTCTTATTATAAATAAAATTTCATTTGAATTGTCAATTTCTATTGCGTCAGTTAGTTTTTGGATTATTTCCTCAGTAGATTTCCCCATCTTCATGTATAAATCAATCTCAGAATTTACAAGCATAATTTCAGAAGAGAATTGTTCTTTTCCTAGAACAATATATTCTAACGCTTTTTCAAAATCACCTTTTTTTGAATAAATATTACTCATATAGTAATATATAATCGGATCATTTGTATTGTTGTCAATTGACTTTTGTAAGTATTCAATTTGAGAATCTACATCTTCTAATTGTAAGTAAGCTAGAAAAAGGTTCTTGTAAATAGCATCTGGAACAATATTTCCTCTTTTTAAAAGGTTGTCTTTGTCTAAAGGAATAATTCTGAATATCTCCTTGTATTTTTTAATTGCAGTTGAGTAATTCTTTGCATTATAATCATCTACTCCAGTATTAAATAGATTGTATCCACATTGAACTAAACCATTCAAAACATCTTCTTCTTTAGTCCATTTTCTAACTGCTATCCTACCCTTTTTATCTCTGTCTAAACACCTAATATGAGCTTCAGTAGCTTCAAATACAGCATTCTTATCTATCCCAGGAGATTTTAACATTATTTCAAGATAGATTTTTGATCTATAATTCCACATTTTTGGGTCAGTTGATGTAGATTCATGATTATAAGCCAAATCGATGAAATCTTTTGCCTCTGCAAGTTTTGTTTTTACTCCATCTGTTTCTTGCCTGTAAGAGTTATAAGCATTCTGAATATTCTTTGATTGTGAAAAACCTGATAGAGCTATACAACTAACTACAAGTGTTAAGGTTATTTTTTTCATTATTTTATCACAGTTATTTTATAATTATATTTTTTACCATTCTTAGATGTCAGATCCTCTAATTTCTTTTTAATTAAATAAGAATTACCTACAATTACTATTTGTAATTTATCTTTATTAATTAATGATTCTGCTAACTTATCTACTTCATCTTTTGTGATAGAATTTAGTATATTAGATTGTTTCTTAATATATGTTTTATCTAAGTCATATTCTAGAATTCTATTCAGAAAACTTATCTTTTGCATTGGTGACTCGTATTTCAATGCATCTGAATTTAACATGGAACTTTTAGTAGAACGTAATTCTTCAGAGGTTATTCCATTAGTTGTGTAGTTTTCTATTTCTGATAATATTTCTACCATTGCACTATCTGTAGCAGAAGTTTTTACAGATGAAAATAGAGTGAATGATCCTTTTTCCTTATCACCATTAAAGAAAGAATAAACTCCATAAGTATACCCCTTGTCTTCTCTTAAATTCAGGAATAATCGAGCTGAAGCTCCTCCACCTAAAGAGTAATTCATAATTTTTGATTTGAAATAAACTCCATCTACATCATATTTGTTTGATTTATGCCCCATCAAAATGACAGACTGAGTAGCTCCTGGTTTATCAACTAGATAAATTTGAGTTTCCTTATCTGAAGGAAAACTGAAATTTGTTGGGATTTCTACATTTTTAGATTTCCATTTATTTAAGAAAGATAATTTAGGAAGAATCTCTTCTTCAGAAATATCTCCCACTATAGTTATTGAGCTAACTGATGGAGAATAATTTTCAGAATAAAAAGATTGTATGTTTTTCATTTTTATTTTTTTAATAGTCTTTTCAGTAGCTTCAATTCCAATAGGAGTTTCTCCATACAACACACTATTATATTTTATTTGAGCTAGATACTGTGCAGATTTCTTCTGAGAGTTTAACCCTTCAATACTTTGTTTTTTTACTCTTTTTAAATCATCATCATTAAATGCGGGATTCAATAATTTCTCCTCAAGTAAAACAAGTGTTTCGTCTAAATTCTTAGTTAATGAAGATATAAAAACAATAGTAGAATTTCCATTTGATGAAAAAGAAATGTCAGAACCTAATTTTGAAAGTGCCTTTTCCATCTCTTCGGTACTGTAATTCTTAGTACTCTCATTCATTAATCCAGCTGTTATAGAGGAAAGTCCTAATGTTTTTTTATCTTCTAAGTAACTCCCTCCTTTTATCTTTAATTGCAAAAATACTTTTGGTAGTTCAGAATATTTCGTTCCAATAATTTTTATTCCATTATCAAATTCGGAGGTGTAATAATCCGGAACTCTTGGTGATTTAGGACTTTTTGCTTCTGGCGCGTCAGATCTGCAACAATGGTCAAATTCACCATCAGCTTTATTGTAAATTAACCCCTTATATTGAGGGTCTTCAGTTGTTATTAAACTTGCGTTAGGATTAACACTTTCAAGAACTAACTCCTCATCAGAAAACGGACTTTTTGGTTTGACATTCATAATAACCGCATTTCGGTTTTTAATATATTTATTAAAAACTCTCATAACATCCTCCCTACTTACATTATTATATCTTGCAATGTCTGAGCTAATATTATGTTTTCCTTTTGCAAGCCATTCCCATGAAGAGATTGTACTAACTTTTGAAGATAATGATATCTTATAGTTAATAATACTTGACTCCATATCCATTTTAGCCATTTTTAATTGTTCGTCAGTAAACCCTGTTTGTTCCCACTCATCAATTGAAGATCGAATTTGAGATTCAATTTCATTAAAATACAGATTCTGATCCTCCCCCCATTTTGGGTAAGAAACAACTATAAACTGGAATTCACCAGAAAGCTCTCTACAAGGATGTTGTACCCCAGCTTGTATTGCTTTCTCAGACTTTACAAAATTCTTATAAAAAACAGAATTACTCCCCTCTCCCATTAATGATGATAAAATATCTAAAGCCGCTTCATCTTTATGATAGTTTGGTACTGTTGGAAAAACTATCTGAGTCATTGGTAAATATATGTTGTCGGTATAGCCGCAATATACATCTTGTGTTAACCTAGGTACATTTGGTCTTAAATCTCTAACATTTGGTCCTTTTTTAATTGTTCCAAAATATTTATTTACCATTTGCATAACTTCTGCAGAATTAACGTCTCCAGCAATTGTTAAAATAGCATTATTAGGACCGTACCATCTCAAAAAGAAATTCTTTAGGTCTTCAAGGTTAGCTCTCTCTAAATCATCTACATATCCAATAACAGGCCAATTGTACGGATGAGATGGAGGGTATAAATTTTGACCCAAAATCTCATAACTTAGTCCATAAGGTTGATTTATCTGATTTTGAAATTTCTCATTTGTAACTGCATCTCTTTGGTTTTCAAATTTTTCAGAAGTTACCGCGTCTAGAAGAAACCCCATTCTGTCAGATTCTAACCAAAGTGCTGTCTCCAAATAATTAGATGGAACTGTCTGGTAGTAAACTGTCCTATCGTACGTAGTGTTTCCGTTCATATCACCTCCAGCATCATTTACAATCTTAAAATGCTTTTCGTCTGGAACATTCTCACTTCCTTGAAACATCATATGTTCGAAAAAGTGTGCAAACCCAGACTTACCAGCACTCTCTCTGTTTGAACCAACATGATAAGTAACATGAACTTGAACAATTGGATCAGAATTATCCTCATGTATAAGAACTGTTAATCCATTAGGCAACTCCCACTTTTGATAGGGAATATCCAACTCTCCACTACCACAATTTTTAATTAATGTTGGCTCAGTAATTTCCTGAGCAAACATAAGTGTGCTAAAAAAAGTTAGTAAAATCCAAAATTTATTCTTCATTGTTTTCAGTATTTTGTTCTTCATTGTTTTCTTCTTCTGTTTCATTAGTTGTGTCATCATCATTATAAATGATTTCTTTATTTAAATCTTCTGAAATAATAGGATTTCCTTCTTCATCTAACTCTACTTCTTCATCTTCTTTAAATTTAGAAACTTTAGCTACTGAAGCAATAGAATCTTCATCTCTTAATCTAATAATTTTAACACCTTGAGTAGCTCTTCCCATCTCTCTAAGAGTATTTACACCAATACGTATTGTAATTCCAGATTTATTAATCACCATTAAATCATCCTCATCAGTAACATTCTTTAAAGATATTAAATCACCTGTTTTTTCGGTAATATTAATAGTTTTAACACCTTTTCCTCCTCTATTAGTAATTCGATATTCTTCAATAGATGATCGTTTACCATAACCATTCTCTGCAACAACTAATACGCTAGACTCCATGTCGTTTACACAAATCATTCCAACTACAACATCTTTTTCGTCTCTGAGTTTTATTCCTCTCACTCCAGATGCAGTTCTACCCATTGATCTAACCTTACTTTCCTCAAATCGGATACATTTCCCAGATTTAGCCGCAATCATGATTTGAGATTCTCCATCTGTCATTTTCGCTTCAAATAATTGGTCACCTTCTTTTATAGTAATTGCGTTAATTCCGTTAGTTCTTGGTCTGGAATACTGTTCTAATGAGGTCTTTTTAACTTGACCATTCTTAGTGCACATTACTATATAGTTTTCATTTATATAGTCTTCATCTTTCAGATCTTTTGTATTTATATATGCCATTACCTTATCATCAGATGGAATATTAATTAAATTCTGAATAGCTCTACCTTTTGACGTTTTACTTCCTTCTGGAATTTCATATACTTTAAGCCAGAAACATTTTCCTTGCTCAGTAAAAAACAGCATATAATCATGGTTGTTCGCCATTACCATTTCTTCTACAAAATCCTCATCTCTAGTAGTAGCCCCCTTACTTCCAACTCCTCCTCTACCTTGAGCTCGGTATTCTGACAAAGATGTTCGTTTAATATAACCTAAATGAGAAATTGTAATTAAAACCTCCTCATTTGGAATCATATCTTCAATACTTACTTCAGATGAAGAATATTCAATATTTGATCTTCTTTCATCTCCATACTTTTCTTTTACTTCTTTTAAATCATCTACTAACAATGAAAATCTCAAATCTTCATTTGATAGGATTTCTTGAAAACCCTTAATTCTTTCCATGATCTCAGCATGCTCATCTTTTATTTTTACTGTTTCTAATCCAGTAAGTTTTTGGAGTCGTAAATCTAAAATTGCTTTAGATTGAATTTCAGATAAAGAAAAATTATCTATTAAACCATTTTTTGCATCTTCAGGGGTTTGTGATGATCTAATTAATTTTATTACAGCATCGAGATTATCTAATGCAATAAGTAACCCTTCTAGAATGTGAGCTCTTTTCTCAGCTTGAGTTAATTCAAATTTAGTTCTCCTAACCAACACTTCATGTCTGTGATCTACAAAATGACCTATAATCTCTTTCAAGTTTAACATCTTTGGTCTTCCTTTGACTAAAGCAATATTATTGACACTAAATGAAGATTGCAACTGAGTGTATTTATATAGTTTGTTTAATACAATATTTGGTATAGAATCTCTTTTTAGTTCATAAACTATTCTCATTCCTGTTCTATCTGATTCATCTCTAATATCAGATATTCCCTCAATTTTCTTGCTATTTACTAAATCAGCTGTCTTTTTAATCATATCTGATTTATTAACCATAAAAGGGATTTCTTCGACAATAATTCTTTCCCTTTGACCATGTTCTTCAAATCTAACTTTACCTCTCATTACAACTCTACCTCTTCCAGTCTCAAAAGCTGAACGAACTCCATCGTAACCATAAATTGTTCCTCCAGTTGGAAAATCTGGAGCTTTTACATATTCCATCAAATCTGATATTTCAATATCACCTCTTTTCTCAATATAGGCGATAGTTCCTTCTACCACTTCCGTTAAATTATGTGGAGGCATGTTTGTAGCCATTCCAACTGCAATTCCCGTACCTCCATTTAAGAGTAAATTAGGAAGTCTAGAAGGTAGTACTGTAGGTTCCTTTAAAGAGTCGTCAAAATTATTTTGCCAATCTATAGTGTCTTTATCTATATCTAAAAGTAAATCTTCAGCTGTTTTTCTCATTCTAGCTTCAGTATATCTCATAGCCGCAGGATTATCTCCATCTATCGATCCAAAATTACCCTGTCCATCAACTAATTGATATCTCATTGACCATTCTTGCGCCATACGAACCATTGCATCATATACAGCAGTATCACCATGAGGATGGAATTTACCAAGCACTTCACCAACAATTCTAGCAGATTTCTTGTAAGATGAACTAGATTTTACTCCCAACTCATGCATACCAAACAAAATTCTTCTATGAACTGGTTTTAAACCATCTCTTACATCTGGTAAAGCTCTTGAAACAATAACTGACATTGAATAATCAATGTACTTTGACTTCATTTCTTCCTCAATATTAATAGGAATAATCTTTTCTCCTTCTTGCATTTTATTAATTTTAATTAAAGAAACAAATCTACAAAAACTCCGTATTTTAATACAGGAAACACTCTTTCAATATACATTTAAGTTATGAACAATTTTTGTTGAAAAAATAAATGTATATACTTGATTAGATATGTAAAAAAATACCTAATTATTGCAGTGTAATATTAACAATTAAAAATTACAATTATGAACGGAAAATTTTCAGAAAGAATGAAGGTGGTTTTGGAATATGTAAATGAAGAAGCTTTGCGACTTGGAGATGAGAAAATTGGAGTAGAACACTTAATATTAGGAATAATAAGAGAGGGAGAAGGTACTGCGGTCAGAACTCTTAATACATTAGGACTAGAAATGAGTGACTTAAGAAAAATTATTGAAGAAGTTATTTCGGTAAAAGAAAACAAAACTCTAGACTTTCACTCTACAGAGAAAGGTTTGACTAAACAAACTAAAAACATCTTAGACAAATCCTTAATTGAACTACAAACTACTGACGAGAAAGAAATAAAAACAATACATATACTTCTTTCTATTTTAAGAGATAAAAATAATATTGTTCATTCTACTCTAGATAAACTAAGGATTGATTATAATAATGTTTTGGAAACATATATTAGTATTCATGATAAATATGATGACAATGATGAAGGAAATGACCCTACAAATGATGATGATCTATTTGAAGA
>ERZ1049444.2130-NODE-2130-length-13532-cov-4.677450_pt1 | contig 13532 bp, 12 predicted proteins | sample MGYA00383101_ERZ1049444 | MGnify/ENA primary metagenome ERZ1049444 (study PRJEB29581, sample SAMEA5548371) | metagenome | biome: marine; feature: coastal; material: water | depth 50 m | study: Short-term variability in the microbial, nano- and picoplankton...
ACATGTAAGTGACAGACTCAGCACACCTGGAAGCAGGAATTGCTTAGTTTTCGGGCAGCAATGGCCGACGTTGGCCGTCGCTAAAAATGGCACCCGACTCATCGGCCTGTTCCACGAGGCGGTACCAAGCCGCCCTCGTGAACAGGGCGGTCAAGCCGTTATCTACAGTGACGTAAGCCGCATCTGCAGCCCGTGGTTCTGGCGTCAGGGTATGACGGTTGTCCAGAGGAATTTGCCCCCCGGTGTTTAATGTCAGGATAAGCACTTCTGGCGAATGGCCTGCGAGTGGTTCGGCATCAGTGACCCTGAGAGGGTGTAATGCCACCTTGACGACGACCTTTTCTACCGGGGTGACTAGGTAGTATTCACCGTCCTCCTCTAGGCGCAAAATACTTGCAAAAAGCTGCACCAATTCGCTGCGCCGGATTTGTGAGCCATCGTGCCACCAGCTGCCATCGGCCCTAATTTCCATACCGATATCACCACAGTGCTCGGGGTGCCATCGGTCCAGTGGCGGCGGCGGCTTTCCAGTGACCCAATCGGGTGCCGCGAGCGGGCTGCGGATATCCGCGTTCGACTCAACACTGGAAACCGCGGCCACCAACTGCCCGAGGGCATCGCTCCTGCCCTGAGGCATTGAGCCCTTCCCTTTGTTAACCGTCACACAACACCTGAAGTCACCGGGTCACGATTTCAGCATTGTCGCGCAGCGCTGTTCTATACTCGAGCATAGACAGTTGTCCCTGAAGCTGGGTGAGTTGTTCTGCCATCGCAGTTTGCTCGCCTGAAGATAAGTTCTCCAGCTGACCCTGCTCTATGCCTGCCAATTCGACAATCGCTAAATCTCCATTGACGAGCGTAGTGCTTTCAAGGGTTGCCCCGGCACCTTCTTGCATAGCAAACGCCACTGTCACCACCTCAGCGGGCAGCAGGCTGCCAATTCTGCGTGCGCTTAGTTCCACGCGCCATTCATAGTCTTCAGCCGTAGCGATCTCTTCTAAACGCTCTCCATCCGCGCGACGCGACCTTAAGGACTCCAAAAGGGCCAACTCAGCCGCCACTCTTGCGTTTGTCTCTAAATCACCGCGTATGCTGTTGGCCACCTTGGAAAACGGTAGGATTTCCGCCGGCCTTTTTTCAGCAACTCGAACCACCACAAATCGATTTCCAGAGAGCTCTAAGATGGCACTGTTGTTTCCAGCCTCATAGACCTCCTCAGAAAATAACGTTTCGCGCACAGCGGATTCAGCGAAAACCCCCTCTCCTATGCTCAATGAAACCGGCGCAGATTGCGCGACTGTCAGAGACAGGGCGTCGGCGGGCTGCTGTAAATCTGCAGCGTTAAAGCTCAATTCCCGCAATTCATCCACAGTAACCAACAAGGTTTGCTCGGCCTCAGCTTCTTGCATGGATTTCGCCAGATCAGCTTTTAACTGCTCGTAATCTGGAGTTTCCCCTGCAACTCGCTCTTGAATGCGAATGAAGTGCGTTCCCGCGTCGGTCTCAACACCCGCAGACACATCTCCCACACCTAAAGTGCTGATGGCCTCTTCCATCGGTTCCGGAAAGACTGTGCCATCGGTGAAGCCTAGCTCCCCTCCCAGCGCTGCCGAACCAATATCATCGGAGACTTCGGCGGCAAGCTCAGCAAAATTCTCACCTGCCGCGACCCGGCTCGCAACATCGTCGATACGCTGCGTGTAGGTTTCAACCGTCTCGTCGTCACCCTGGATCAGCAAAATATGTGCGATCAATGTTTGCTCGGCAACGGTGTACTCGTCCTGCACGGACTTAAATTGCTCCTCTAGCGCGTCTGAGTCTACTGGCGCCAGAAAATCGTCCCTAGATACCACGATGTAGTCAGCAACCACCGAGGCCTCTGAGGTCCATCTGCTGGGGTCGCGATCGTAAACTTCCCTGACGGATTCCTGACTAACTTCCGCGGATTCCCGCAACAACTCGTTCGCGACAATAAGATATCTCACGTCGCGTTCTTCCGCGGTTGCCACAGCGGCCGCTGCGAGCTCCGTGTTGGTCACAAAATCGGAAGCCAGTACGCCCTGCTGCAGTTGACTGAGAATGATTTGCTGCGCCTGCTCACGTCGAAAGCGCTCAGGGCTATACCCTGCGTTAGCCAGCACCACTTTGTATTGATCGGCGTTGAAGGCCCCATCAACTTTAAACGCCTCTATAGAACCCACAATGTCGCCAATAGCTCGACTGGAAGCGACCATGGCATTGTCTGTGGCCGCTTGAAGAAGAACAGTGCGCTCAATCATTTCTTCTAGAGCACGTGGCCGGATACGATCATCGTCCAGCATCTCGGGGTCAATGTTGTCACCAAAAATTTGCATCAGTTGACGCTTTTGGCCCTCAATGGCGACCTGCAACTCTTGAGGGGTGATTTCAGTGCCATTGACCTCAGCAACCGACGTGCCCGAGCTGCCGAATATCACCTGCTCTAAGCCGAATCCCGCAAAGGATAGGATGATCATGAATATAAGGAGCTTGAAACCGGTATTTTGAGTGCCGGCGCGAATTGACTGCATCATTGTTTTAAGACTTCCAATTGGTGGACTTGCATGCCAACCCAACATTTCCATGACTGATGTTGGCTACAAGCCAAAAACTTAACGGCCACGAGCTGGCTTTCTACCTATCAGCTTGTGGAGTGGTGCTCTACAGGCCTGCTGCTGCCATTATACGAAAAAAGGCGCAATAAAGCGCCTTTTCATCGAGTGAATCTACTGTTTTGGACCTGCTGATTTACCTGACGGAAATCAGCGCAGGACAGGGTCTAACTGTTCACAGCATCCTTGAGCGCTTTACCCGCTTTAAAGCCGGGGGCGTTCGACGCTTTAATTTGGATAGTCTCACCGCTGCGAGGGTTCCGACCTTCACGAGCTGCACGATGCTTCACTGAGAAGGTTCCAAAACCCACTAGCGAAACGGTGTCCTGCTTCGTCAAAGCGCCAGTAATGGCATTGATAGCAGCATCCAAAGCTCGGCCAGCGGAGGCCTTAGATAGATCAGCTTCTTCGGCGATTGCGTCTATTAATTCATTTTTATTCACGTGAGTTCCTCTCGGCAGGTTTGATGCGGGAATGGGCGTTACGCCCCATATGGCACACCTCAAGGTTATAACGATGAAGTGGAAAGGGTCAATGAAAGTTATCCCTTATAAGCTGAAAAAAAGACCTAAAGCACAACAAAACTAATGTGCAGGAGGTCTGGACGGCTCAGCTTGATCCTCATTGCTAGTTGCCATGCCCGTATCCACAAGATATTCCTCATCGCTGATAGGGTCTGGCATACGCTCCAGAGCAATGGAGAGAACCTCATCGATCCACTTAACAGGTTTAATATCTAGGTTCTCTAAAATGTTGTCGGGCACCTCTTTCAGATCGCGTTCATTCTCTTTGGGTATGACAACCGTCTTAATACCACCCCGCCGCGCAGCCAGCAGTTTTTCCTTGAGCCCGCCAATAGGAAGAACTTCACCACGCAAAGTAATCTCGCCTGTCATAGCGACATCCGAGCGCACGGGAATCTGTGTCGCAACACTCACTAACGCTGTGCACATGGCAATGCCAGCACTGGGGCCGTCTTTAGGCGTGGCACCTTCCGGCACGTGGATGTGGGTATCATTGCGCTCATGATAGGCCGCAGGCACGCCCAGGCTTTGCGAGCGAGACCGAAAAACCGTGGTCGCTGCCTGAATAGATTCTTGCATCACGTCACCCAGCGAGCCGGTCTTAACGTGGCGTCCCTTCCCTGCTACCGCCACTGATTCAATGGTCAACAACTCTCCACCCACCGAGGTCCAAGCAAGGCCTGTAACCTGTCCGACTTTGCTCTCTTCTTCGGCAATGCCAAAATTGAACTTTTGGACACCCAGCAGATCCGGCAGCATAGCGGGGGTAACCTCAACCTCACCTTGAAGCTCTTCAGTGGCAAATTTCTTTACCATCTTTCGACAAATCTTCGCCACCTCTCGCTCTAAACCTCGTACACCAGCCTCTTTGGTGTAGTAGCGGATTACATCAAGCAAGGCTTCAGGCCCCAGTTTGATTTCATCCTTCTTTAAACCATTTTGTTTGATCTGCTTAGGAGCGAGATAGCGCTCGCATATGTTCAACTTTTCGTCTTCGGTATAACCCGGGATACGGATAACTTCCATTCGATCCAACAGAGGTCCCGGAATATTCATCGTATTTGAAGTACAGACAAACATGACGTCTGACAAATCATAATCCACCTCCAAATAGTGATCGTTGAAGGCATGATTTTGCTCGGGGTCAAGAACCTCCAACATCGCTGATGCCGGGTCTCCACGATGGTCGGTGCCCATTTTATCAATTTCATCCAGCAAAAAGAGCGGATTCCGGACGCCAGCTTTTGCCATCTTTTGCAGTAACTTACCGGGCATAGAACCGATATAAGTTCTTCGGTGCCCCCGGATTTCAGCTTCATCACGGACGCCACCAAGCGCCATGCGCACGAACTTTCTGTTTGTCGCTCTTGCCAGTGATTCGCCCAGTGAGGTTTTTCCAACCCCGGGAGGGCCTACGAGACAGAGAACCGGCCCTTTAATTTTTCGCACGCGCTTTTGAACGGCGAGATACTCAAGAATCCGGTCCTTGACCTCTTCTAGGCCATAGTGATCGGCATCAAGAATTGAGGCTGCACGCTTCAGGTCGTGCTTCACTTTGCTTCGCTTGGTCCAAGGGACACTGACCATCCAATCGATGTAACCTCGCAGCACAGAGGCCTCTGCTGACATGGGCGACATCATTTTCAGCTTATTAAGTTCGCCTAGAGCCTTATCCCGAGCTTCATCCGGCATCTTTGCGTCGGCTATACGACCCTCTAAATCATCGAGCTCATTTGGCGCATCATCTAGCTCGCCCAGCTCTTTCTGAATAGCCTTCATCTGCTCGTTAAGGTAATACTCGCGCTGACTTTTCTCCATTTGCTTTTTGACGCGACCCCGAATCCGCTTCTCTACTTGAAACAGATCCATCTCGGCGTCCATCAAGCCTAGCAAATGATTTACGCGATCTTGCAATGACGAAATCTCTAGGATGCGCTGCTTTTCTTCGAGGTCTACGCTCATGTGAGCTGCGATAGTGTCCGTGAGGCGACCCGGGTCTTCGATACCCGACAGCGACGCAAGAACCTCTGAGGGGACTTTCTTGCTCAAGCTGACATATTTTTCAAACTGCTCCACGACCGTACGGAGGCATTCATCGACTTCGTCTTCGGGTAACCCGCTGTTCTCGATTTGTCTGACGTGGGCGATCGTGTAATCACCTTCATCATTCATAGACTCGATAGCAGCGCGATACTCTCCCTCAACCAACACCTTAATGGTGCCATCGGGGAGCTTTAATAGCTGCAGAATATTAGATACCGTGCCAACCTGATAAAGGTCGTCAACCGCGGGGCTATCGTCAGAGGCGTTGCGTTGGGCGACTAACAACACTTGCTTGTCATCCGCCATGGCCTGTTCGAGAGCCTCAATGGACTTCTCACGCCCGACAAACAACGGCAGCACCATGTGGGGATAAATCACCACATCGCGCAGGGGTAGCAAAGGTAACTCAACAGCAACAGCGTCGTTCATGGAATACTCCAGCATCTATACCACTTACATGGGGATAGTACGGTGTATTCTCAAGGGGTGGATGACTTTACTTTAAAAGCGCCCCGCCCAAGCCTTTCTCGGTTGGGGCACCAATGACGTCAATCCTCAGCCACTGCTCGGGCTGCTTCATTGTTCTCGTAAACAAGAAGGGGCTCAGATTCGCCCTGAATCACACTTTCATCGACGACGATCTTCGCGACATTCTGCTGAGAGGGAACGTTGTACATGGACTCTAGAAGGACGTTTTCTAAAATGGAGCGCAAACCTCGAGCACCTGTTTTTCGCTCCATCGCCCGTTCAGCAACCGCCCGAAGCCCATCTTCGCGAAAATCAATTTCCACGCCTTCCATGTCGAACATCTTGGCGTACTGTTTGGTCAACGCATTGCGCGGTTCAGTAAGAATTCGCACAAGCGCCTCGACGTCGAGCTCCTCGAGGGTAGCAATAACGGGCAATCGGCCGACAAATTCGGGGATTAGACCGTATTGAACCAGGTCTTCCGGCTCGAGGTCAGAGATCATTTCACCGAAGCGACGGGTCTCGTCCTTGCTCTTAACCTCAGCGGTAAAGCCGATACCACCCTTTTCGGACCGGTTTCGGATAATTTTGTCCAAACCCGCGAATGCACCGCCACAAATGAACAAAATGTTACTGGTGTCGACTTGTAAAAATTCTTGCTGCGGGTGCTTGCGACCACCTTGTGGAGGTACTGAGGCTACTGTGCCTTCGATCAACTTCAATAAAGCCTGCTGCACACCTTCACCTGAAACATCACGGGTGATGGATGGATTGTCTGACTTCCGTGAGATTTTATCGATCTCATCAATGTAGACGATGCCCATCTGCGCGCGTTCCACATCGTAGTCGCACTTCTGAAGGAGCTTCTGAATAATATTCTCCACGTCCTCCCCAACGTATCCTGCCTCTGTGAGCGTCGTTGCGTCAGCAACTGTAAAGGGTACGTCAAGCAATCGAGCGAGAGTTTCCGCAAGCAAAGTCTTACCAGAGCCAGTGGGACCGACCAGCAATATATTAGACTTGCTAAGCTCCACGTCGTCCCCTGTACGCGTATCAGGGGTATATCGAAGACGCTTGTAGTGGTTGTACACAGCGACTGCGAGCACACGCTTGGCTCTTTGCTGCCCAATCACGTATTGATCAAGAATTTCATTAATCTCAAAGGGAATCGGTAGCTTGTCAGAGGTCGATTCACTCGCGGACTCTTGTACTTCCTCGCGGATGATGTCGTTACACAAATCGACGCATTCATCGCAGATGAAGACCGATGGGCCGGCGATTAGCTTCCTTACTTCGTTTTGGCTCTTGCCACAAAACGAGCAGTAAAGCAGCTTATCGCTGTCAGCGCTGTCTTTTGCCATTACTCACTTCCTCAAGCGGAGACTAAACTTTCTCCCTCTGCAAACGATGATCGGTTTGGGGCTCGTTTGCAATACCCATTTGCTCTAGGAACCCTCGGCGACCACTTCGCGATTGTTTACCACGTGATCCACCAACCCGTAAGCCTGGCTTTGTTCTGCGTCCATAAAACGGTCGCGTTCAGTATCGCGCTCAATCACCTCAAGGGGTTGCCCTGTGTGCTCAGCCATCAAACGGTTAAGTCGCTCGCGAATAATCAGAATTTCTTTCGCCTGAATATCAATGTCGGTCGCCTGCCCCTGCGCGCCACCCGAGGGCTGATGGATCATGGTTCGAGCATTGGGCAAAATAAAACGTTTCTCAGGTGCACCACCGCTTAATAGGAATGCCCCCATGGATGCGGCTTGACCCAAGCACATCGTACTGACGTCAGGTTTTACAAACTGCATAGTGTCGTAGATGGAAAGACCTGCCGTTACGGACCCACCGGGGCTGTTGATGTAAAGGTGAATGTCTTTATCGGGATTTTCTGATTCCAAAAATAGCAGCTGGGCGACAATCAGATTCGCCATGTTGTCTTCAACCGGTCCTACCGCAAATATGACGCGCTCTTTGAGCAGCCGAGAATAAATGTCGAAGGAGCGTTCGCCGCGAGACGTTTGCTCGATAACCATGGGGATCAAACCCAAATTATTCGTGTCATGCGGTGGTCTGTCGTGAATCATAAGTTACTCCGGAAAAATTTATGTCAGGCCTGTGCAGGACGCGCAGCGGCTAGGGCGTCTTGATAGGTGCTTTCCTGATCTTCAATCTGTGCGCCCTCGAGCAGCTTGTCGACCACTTGATCTTCGAGCACCCGTGACTCTACCTGTGCGAGCTGTTCATTTTCGCTGTAGTACCAATTAATCACTTCCTCAGGTTCCTGATAAGTTGAAGCGATATCTTCTATAGCCTCTTTAACCTTGGCCGGATCAGCGCGCAGCTCAAATTTCGTAATCATTTCACCTAAAAGCAGTCCAAGTTTTACCCGTCGCTCGGCCTGCTCTTTAAACATTTCGTCCGGGAGGATGCTTTTTAGATCCATCTCAGGTGCGGCTTGACCACCAAATTGCTGAAACATTTGCCCCCGCATGCCATCGATTTCTTGTGCAACGAGGCTAGAAGGAATTTCAATATCCTCGTGGGCCGCAACAACACCGTCCATGACCTGATTTTTAATATGCGTTTGAACCGCATTACGCAGCTCACGCTCCATGTTCTTTTGCACTTCTTCACGAAATACGGGCTCACCACCCTCTTCTACTCCGTAGCTTGCAAACAGCTCCTCATCCAGCGGTGCTAGCTCTAGGGCTTTAACCGACTTGCATGTAATGGCAAAACTCGCATCAACGCCCTGCAACTCCTCGCTCGAGTAATCCTCTGGGAATGTCACATCGATGGCCTTTTGATCTCCCGCTGACATACCTACGATGCCGTCCTCGAATCCCGGAATCATCTTGCCACTACCCAATTCCAAAGAGTGGTCTTCTCCGGTTCCACCATCGAAAGCTTCTCCGTCGCGTGTTCCGGCAAAATCGATGACTACCGTGTCGCCCGTTTCTGCAGCCCGTTCTACATCTTTCAGTTCGCCCCGCTGCTTTCGGAAGATTTCAATGATGTCATCAACGTCGGCGCTGTTGACCTCGGCGACCGGCCGCTCGATTTTAAGGTCGGTAATGTCGTTAATCTCCAGAGTGGGGAAGATTTCGAACGTCGCTGTGTATTCGACATCTCTGCCCGCCTCAAGTGCACGTGGCTCAATTCGAGGCTGACCTGCAGGCCTCAGCTTTTCAGTGACCACCGCTTCCTGAAACGATTGGTTAATGACCTCACCAATGACTTCTTGGCGGATGCCACCACCGAAACGCTGCTGCATCACCTTCATCGGCACTTTGCCCGGCCGAAACCCCGGCAACCTGACATTGCGAGACGCCTCACGAAGACGCTGCTCAACCGCGCCATCGACCCGCTCGGCTGGGACGCCGATGGTCAGGCGTCGCTCAAGGCCTGAGGTGGTTTCGATAGATACCCGCATGGAAAACTCCTGAAATTCGTAATGTTAGCTTGCCTTGATGGCAACCAGCGCGACACTGACAATACGTGCAGCACCTACGCTGTTATACCTACGCCGTTATATATGGTGCGGAAGGAGAGACTCGAACTCTCACGCCTTGCGGCACTGGAACCTAAATCCAGCGCGTCTACCAATTTCGCCACTCCCGCAGAAAACTTGTTGGAAGAGCGCCAAAACCCAGCGATTCCAAGGGCGCGGATACTCGCACAGGCACTCATTCGTTGCAATATCGGTGTCGAAGTGAGCCACGATCAAAAGTACCGGGAGCGCGTCAGAAATCGCCATAGGTAAATATTTTAATGTTATATATCAAATACTTATATATGTAATCTAAGATAGGACTTTATTTTTTATTGGGAATTGATGAGCATTATTATCAGAGATATTTTTATCGCACATCGATCTAAAAACATCGTGTTTGATGCTAGACAGCCCCCCCGCATAGTGGGGCATACTGAAGAGGTCGTCGGGTATTTAGCGCTGCCCACCGATACGACAAAGCTCACATGCTTTGTTACAGATAGAGCCTGAGCAGGATGCCAAGGTGATAAGACTCCTAAACATGCAGTAGATGGGCCCCGAAGGGGCCTTTTTTTTAGGCATCTGAAAATTCAGCTCGACCCATCTGACGCTCCCACCTAGCTCAGTGAAAGACCGGATAAAGCAATCGACATCATCACATTGTGTGAGTTTGACGCTCAGAGTTGAGGGCCCCGCCCAAATGCAACTCAATTTTGGCATTTGCGGTCGCATCCTGTTCGGAAAATTGAACGCCTACACCCGCCTGCCGATTACCTTGGGCTCCTACCGGCGTAATCCACACTACCCGCCCCGCGATGGGTATTTTTTCTGGCTCATCCATTAAGGTAAGCAACATGAAGACTTCGTCACCGATACTGTACCGCTTATTGGTGGGAACAAAGATGCCTCCATTGTCGAGAAACGGCATATAGGCGGCATAGAGCACGGCCTTATCCTTAATGGTCAGAGACAAAATGCCTTGGCGGTTACTGTCACTCATGGCTCACACTCCCAAAATTCTTCGTACAGTTTACCTTTTGCGCACCCAACATTCATTCTGTCTCATAACTCAGTCGTTAGCAGCCTGCCCAATTCTGGCAACATCACATCACGACCAAAGTTAACGCCCTTTCTACTAGCAATAAGCCAGTCTAAAATTTGGTCGCGACGGTGAAAATTGCTTCGGGAGTACGCAGCGCCCGCAGCGCTATACAGGCGTTGCTCAACGCTGTGCAACGCGGCCTCCAAAATCACATCAAGATCATGACCTCCCAGTGCAACTAACACCTCCTGGTTAGCTATCGTCTTATCGAGCAGCCCACCCAAGGCGTTAGTTAGTGCCTCTATCGACGGTAAATCGTCACCCTGAATAAGCCGCTCAGCAGTTAAGGGTTGTGCTCGGGAAAGCGCATAAGCCTGCTCAGCTGTCTGTGCAGAACATGATGTATTGTCAACCAGCCACGCCAGCGCGGCAGGCTTTGTCGGGTGCGGTAAGTTAAATCGCTGACACCGAGACCTTATGGTCGCCGGTAACTCGCCAGCGCGGTGACTGACCAAAATCAACAACGCCCTCCCCGGCGGCTCCTCGAGGGTTTTCAAAAGCGCATTTGCGGCGGCGGTTGTCATCGCCTCTGCAGGCTCCACTACCAATATCTTGTGAGATCCATAACCAGGCGTTTGCTGCATAAATGAGACCGAAGCGCGAATAGCATCAACTCCGATGGCGCGTTTTCCCTCTTCAGGTCTAATCCAACGAAAATCGCCGTGCGCCCCTCCACCAACCAGCTGACAGGCTTCACAGCTGCCACAGGGCTCTGCATCTGAGGCTTTGCATAGCACTCCCGCTGCAAATGATGCGGCCAGCCGGGATTTCCCCAATCCCTTCGAGCCTGTCAGTAATATTGCGTGAGGGAGCTTTTCCTGACGCTCTAGGGACGACAAACGCTCAAAAACGTCCTGCTGCCAGGGGAGTTCCGTATTCAGCCAAGGCGTCAATAATTCAGGAGGTCGCACCGGCAATCCACTCATTCAATAAGGCATCTAATTGTCGCTGCACGTTCTCTAAATCTGCTCCCGCATTAATAACTCGCCAACGATCAGGCTCACGCTCAACCTGACTTAAATACCCTGCCCGCACAGCCTCAAAAAACGGCGCAGCCTCGCGCTCAAATCGATCTAATTCGCCCCTTGCTCGAGCACGCTGCAGACCGATCTCAGGGTCTACATCGAGTAAAATCGTGAGATCAGGCTTAGTCGTCGGATGAACAATCTCGGCTAATTGCGCTATGACCTCAAGTGATATGCCCCGGCCAAAGCCTTGATAGGCGAAACTAGCGTCCGTAAAACGATCACATAACACCCATTCCCCACGCTCCAAAGCAGGGGCAATAACAGTACTGACGTGCTGTGCCCGGGCGGCAAAAACCATGAGCAGCTCGGCCATTGCTGTGGGTGCTAGCCCGTCTTTCTGGAGCAGTAATGCCCGCAGCTGCTCACCCAAAGGCGTGCCACCAGGCTCCCTAGTAACCAGCAACGGAATGTTAAGTGCTTGCAACCGCGTTTCAATGAGGCGCAGCTGAGTGGTTTTGCCGACGCCTTCGCCGCCTTCAACGGTAATAAATTTAGGCGTGTTATTCACAACTTTCATTTATCACCGCCTTGAGGTGTCGAACGATAATCCGCCTTCGGGGATAGCTGATAGCGCTTAACGTTGGCATTGTGCTCTTCGAGAGTTTCAGAGAAGACATGATACCCGTCACCCCGTGCCACAAAATAGAGGGCCGCGCCAGGCGCCGGCTGAACAGCAGCCTCCAAGGCCGCAACCCCAGGCAGAGCAATTGGCGTTGGAGGCAAGCCTTTAATCCGGTAGGTGTTCCAGGGGTTAGCCACATCTTTAAGGTGTCGCCGGGTCAAGTTACCATCAAATTCGGTCCCAAGCCCGTAAATAACCGTGGGGTCAGTTTGTAGGCGCATACCGGCCTTTAATCTTCGCGCAAACACTCCGGCAATGGTAGCTCGCTCTTGAGCAACAGAGGTTTCACGCTCAACGATCGACGCCAGAATCAGGGCATCATAGGGTGCTAGAAGCGGCGTATCCACCGAACGCTTGTCCCAGGCCTGCATGAGCGCTCGCTCCATCAGCTTGTGGGCACGCTGCAATATGTCAAAGTCTGAATCTCCCGCCACAAAGCGATAAGTCTCGGGCAGAAACCAACCCTCGGGGGAAGATGACGGCAAAACTAGATCAAGCAGCTTTGGGTCCTGCGCGTTTTTAAGTTTCTGTAGCAGCCGATTGTCACCATGCAATCGATCCAATGCCTGCTGGAGGGTAATACCTTCCGGAAGCGTGACCTGATAGCTCAATACCTCGCCCCGCTTGAGCAAATCCAAAAATCCAACACCGGTGATTCCTGCTTGTAATTGATACTCGCCAGCATGGATTTGCCGATCAATGCCTTGCCAGCGCGCCCAAATTTCCAGAGTACGACCAGATTCGAGCAACCCCAGTGCCTTCAATTTCCTCAGTGTCTGTTTAAGGCTCTCCCCAGGCTCCACAGTAATTGTGACGCCGCTTTGGGGTAAATTCATGGGCGTCTGCAACGACTCAGCGATTAAAAAGAGCCCAAAGCCCAAGCCGCCGAAACCAAGCAGCAAAACGAGAAGCAACCGTCTCACGATGCTTTCTCGCTATGAATACAAGCTGACAGCGCATCGCTGGCAGTCATTTCGGTAAAGGTGAACTGATCTACCGCAACGATTCGGCGGATACCTACAACCGAATTACAACACCATGCCTCCTGAGCTGATGCAATGTCGTCCGAGCTGATTTTCCGAATGCTCACCTGATACCCCAGAATCTCCGCCCACTGATCCAAGATTGCCTCTCTTCGAGTGCCCGCAATTCCCACCTCATCGACAGGCGGCGTGATAAACCGATCGCCAACGCGTAAAAACAAATTGCCACTAGTCGTCGATACCCAGGAGCCCGATGCATCGCACATAATGGCATCCGAAAAACCGCGCCCCCGCGCCTCCTCTAATGCCACGACCTGCTCGGTTCTTGCCAGTAACTTACAACCCCTAAAGAATGGCTGGCTAGACCAGCGCACACGACTGACCGTCATGGGTGCCAAAGCGCCGAAATTAGCAAGTCCTGGGCTAAAGCGAAGAATACATCGTGGCTTTTGACGCTCAGGAACTTTGTAACCCCTTGGGCCCGATCCACGAGTCAAGGTGAGGCGCAGAGTCCCGGTTGCCTGAGGAATAGTACTATTTAGAATTACTTCGGCTTCATCGACACGTTTCAACGCAGTCTGACTGGGCTCCGGAAAATTTAATACCTCGAGGCCCCTGCCTAAGCGCTTAGCATGACGG
>ERZ1049444.2135-NODE-2135-length-13523-cov-6.607514_pt1 | contig 13523 bp, 12 predicted proteins | sample MGYA00383101_ERZ1049444 | MGnify/ENA primary metagenome ERZ1049444 (study PRJEB29581, sample SAMEA5548371) | metagenome | biome: marine; feature: coastal; material: water | depth 50 m | study: Short-term variability in the microbial, nano- and picoplankton...
CCTCAGAACCGTAAATGGCTTCCAAGCGCCTTTCAATGTTGTCCAAGGCCATTTGGTTCCCCGTTTCGTAGCTGTAGTCACTATCAGGTAGCGGGTTGGTTATAGTGACGATAAGCTTTTGATCCACGCTTTTTATACACACAACAACTTCACCGCCCTCTGGCAGCGGCTGAATACCATGGTAGATAGCATTTTCGAGTAGCGGCTGCAGTGTCAGCAGGGGAATCCTTACAGCATCGGGGTCAACTTCTAACTGCCAGTCAACACTGAGGCGATCATCAAGCCGGAGAGATTCGATATGAACATATTTTCGGCACAGGTCCAACTCTTCTGACAAGGCAACAGGTTGGTTGCTGCTGTCATCCAAGCTCGCCCGGAATAACATCGAGAGGTCTTCAACCACCGTTTCTGCCGTATCTGGATCGATACTAATCAGGCTTGCGATGATGTTCATGCTGTTGAACAAGAAATGGGGACGTATGCGGGACTGAAGCGCCTGAATTCTGGAATTTAATTCAGCCTGCTCTTGCCGCCGCAGCTGATGCTGTAAAAAAAAGTATCTGAATGCTATGCCCGACATCACCGCCGCCACCAGCAGGTTTCTGACAATAATGCCGGTATTATCCTGATTCCAATCCATATCGCCCAGCGTCATATATTCACCAATGATGCTAAAAATCAGCGTTAGCGAGAGAATAAGTGCATATCCGGTCAGCGTGGCATAGGCCGTCGACATTCGCATCAAAACAGGTCTGAAATTGCATAAAACCGAGGCCGAGGCCAATACCACCCACTGTACAAACAATGAGGTCAAACCCAGCTGAGTCCAATCAAAATTGGTCAAATTGCCGTTCGCAAGCACAACAACGACGACAAGCAGCTCAGAAATTAACACCAAGAAAAGAATACTTTGGGCCTGGCATAAATCCGGCAGAAAAAAATCTTCCGCTGCTTCGGGCATATCTTTTAAATCTGGATCCACTTTTTATCCGGCTCGGGCTTCAAGGGACAACAGTATACTCATTTCAGCAAAGTGATTTCAGATAGCGATTAACCTCACGAGTTTGTTCACATAAGATATAATGCCGCCTTCTGATCTATAGCACGGGAAATACAATGGCTGACGCAACTGAAACTCCAACCAAAAAACTCTGGGATGGGCGTTTTACCGAAGCTACTGATGCCTTCGTCGAAGCATTCACTGCGTCGGTCGGCTTCGATCAACAAATGGCACTTCAGGACATCAAAGGCTCTATTGCTCATGCAACCATGCTGGAGAGCGTGGGTATTCTCAGCAACAGTGAACTTGGATTGATTTTGAGTGGGCTTGAAGAAATTCGACAAGAAATCGTCGAAAATCGATTTGAGTGGTCCGTCAGTCTGGAAGATGTTCACATGAATATCGAGAGTGCGCTGACAGAAAAGATTGGAGTTGTCGGCAAGACTCTGCACACCGGGCGGTCTAGGAACGACCAGGTAGCAACGGATATACGTCTTTATTTGCGCGATCAGATAGACCATATTTCAAACCTGCTAACGAGGCTACAGCAGGGTATTTTGTCCTTGGCAGAGAACGAGACAGAAACAATTATGCCCGGGTTCACCCACTTACAAGTTGCCCAACCGGTGACTTTCGGGCACCACCTGATGGCATGGTTTGAGATGATCGAGCGCGACTATTCTAGATTGTTAGATTGTCGCAAACGTATCAATGTGCTGCCACTCGGTGCAGCAGCACTTGCTGGTACGACTTACCCGATAAATCGTCAGATGACAGCTGAGTTACTGTCGTTTGATAGCGTGGCTCAAAACTCTTTGGATGCTGTTAGCGACCGCGACTTTGCGATTGAGTTCTGCAGCTGGGCTAGCATTTTGATGATGCACATGTCGCGCTGGTCCGAAGAGATCGTCTTGTGGTCTTCGCCCCAATTTGGATTCATCGACCTCCCAGACCGATTCTGTACCGGCTCATCCATTATGCCTCAAAAGAAAAATCCTGATGTGCCTGAGCTGGTGAGAGGTAAAACCGGCAGAGTTTACGGCAGCCTGACCTCACTACTTACGCTCATGAAGTCTCAACCTCTGGCCTATAACAAGGATAATCAGGAGGACAAGGAGCCTTTATTCGATACGGTTCGAACCGTTAACGATTGCCTGACAGCTTTCGCAGATATGATTCCAGCCATGGTACCAAAGCGGGAAAATATGAGACTTGCAGCAACAAAAGGCTATGCCACTGCTACAGACCTAGCAGACTATCTGGTTAACAAGGGATTACCGTTTCGAGACGCACATGACGTTGTGGGTAAGCTGGTTGCCCTCGCCATCAAGCAAAATATTGACTTGTCAGAACTTCCAATACATCAACTGCAAAGCTGCTCAGACTTGATTGACTCAGATGTATATGACGTGCTGACCCTGGACGGCTCCGTCCGTGCTCGAAACCATATCGGGGGCACAGCACCTGAGATGGTTAAAAGTGCTATTACTTCGGCTAAAGCACAACTTGGACGCCGAGCTGCTCTGTAAAAACACGGTTCAGCAAATCATTGAGTTCTTCATCCGTCGTGCCGCATATCCAGCGCTGTTCCTGCGCGTGCAGATGAAAACCCCCAGATTTTGCCGCCACCCAGATTTCTTGGTTGGCAACTTGCTTGCTCAACACGACACTGGACCCGTCGGGAAACATCACAGACAGCAAGCCACCAGAGACATCGATATCTAGGTCGAATGGCAGTTCATCCACCCTATCTTCAATGTCGTTAAAGATTTCTTCTACCAAATCAAAGTATTTGTTATCTTCCATACGCGTTGTGAACGACTCCCCAAGAACGCCAGCAGATATGTTCATCCACTCGCGATATATCTGCTACATGTTTACTCGGATTGTAACAACAATTACACACGGCGATAACAATGGAAATTTTACTGGCCTTTGCCAGCGCTAGTGCCTCACGTATAATCCTGAATTTTTGGCGGGTTGATATATGCGCATGACTGACTTCATAGTAAAAAATCGAGCGATCAGCACCGTTTCCCTAATTCTGCTCGTAAGTTTACTTAGTGCCTGCGGTCAGAAAGGCCCTCTTTTTCTGCCAGGTGAACCCGAGCAATCGGCTCAATACGCGGCATTAGCCGCAACCGCCGAATTTTTTACCCACGACCTGATAATCTTTTAATGGACGCTTTTCACTATCAAAACGGCGAGCTCTACATCGAGGATACGCCGGCTCGAGAAGTCGCTTTGGAATATGGCACGCCTGTTTATGTTTATTCTAAGGCGGCAATTGAGCATGCCTACAAGTCATTCACCAACGCTTTTAGTGAATGTGACCATCTTATCTGTTATGCCGTTAAGGCTAATTCAAATCTCGGCGTGTTATCACTGTTTGCCCAAATGGGTTCGGGGTTCGATATTGTCTCGGGCGGCGAACTCGAGAGGGTAATCAGAGCAGGAGGCGATCCATCCAAAGTCGTTTTTTCAGGCGTTGGTAAACAGGACCCGGAAATTATCGCTGCCCTTACTACCGGAATTGCCTGCTTTAATGTCGAGTCGCGACAAGAACTGGAACGCATCAACTATCTCGCACAAACACATGGACTGAGCGCACCAATCTCTATCAGAGTTAATCCTGATGTTGATGCCAAAACTCATCCCTACATTTCAACTGGGCTAAAAGAGAACAAATTCGGTTGCTCAATGTCCGATGCCATTGAAATGTACAAACTAGCCGCAACATTACCGAACTTAAAAATCACCGGTATTGACAGTCACATAGGTTCTCAGATCACCGAACTGGCACCTTTCCTCGATGCGATGACGAAGATCTTAGCGCTGGTCGATGAACTTGAGTCCTGTGGCATTTCGGTCGATCACATTGATGTCGGTGGCGGTCTTGGCGTTCGATACGCGGACGAGGAACCCATTCACCTCGATGATTACGCTAGCGCGCTCTCGCAACTCATGGGCCGCAGGAAGTCCAAACTGATTTTTGAGCCCGGTCGTTACATGACCGCCAATGCTGGCATTCTGATTTCGAAAGTCATCAACATCAAGCAGAACGAAGATAAGCATTTCGCGATAATTGATGCAGGCATGAACGATTTAATCAGACCCGCTCTGTACAGCTCTTGGCAACAGATTACGGAGATTTCGAAAAAAGATGGAAACACACGGCAATATGATGTTGTCGGACCCATTTGCGAAACCGGAGATTTCCTGGGAAAAAATCGAGACCTCAATTTGAGCCCCGATGATCTCGTTGCAATCCATTCAGCAGGGGCATACGGATTTGTGATGAGTTCAAACTACAACAGCCGTAACAAACCAGCAGAGGTCATCGTTTCAGGTTCAAAAGCGCACTGCGTACGCAGCCGAGAAACTATTGATGATCAACTGAGACTTGAGAAAAAATTCCCGATTTGAACTTGTTTTGGATAGTTTAGTGTATTGAAGTGCGCTCAGATGTAAACTTAACTAACTTCCACCTGACAAGTTCATACTTACCAACTGATATGCTGCTGAGATTCACCAAAATGCACGGGCTTGGGAATGATTTTGTCTTCCTTGATCTGATCTCTCAAACAGTCAATCTTACCGAAGACACGATTGCCAAGCTTGGAGACCGTCGGACTGGTATTGGTTTTGACCAGTTGCTCACCGTCAGTCCACCGCGCTCTCCTGAGATGGATTTCCGTTACAGAATCTTCAATGCCGATGGCACAGAGGCCGAACAATGCGGCAATGGCGCGCGTTGTTTCCTTCGTTTCGTGCGTGACAGAGGATTAACCACGAAAACCTCGATAAAGGTCGAAACTAACAAAGGCAGCATAGAGTGCAGTCTGCAGAAAGACGGTAACATCAGCGTAGATATGGGATCTCCGGTATTGCAACCGGAAAAGGTGCCTTTTATCGCAGATAAGTGTGCTGTTACCTATCAACTTGACCTAACATCTTGCCTGTCAACGCAACCCCAGACAGTCAATGTTTCAGCTATAAGCATGGGAAATCCTCATGCGGTAACTATTGTTGACGACATTGAGCGAGCACCGGTCAGTCAGGTAGGGGCGATGATAGAGTCTCATCCCCAGTTCCCGGAAAAAGTAAACGTAGGGTTCATGCAAATAGTCAGTCGTCGCCGCATCAACCTGAGAGTGCATGAACGCGTGGTTGGAGAGACAAGAGCATGTGGCTCCGGCGCATGTGCAGCCGTTGTTGCTGGTCGAATGCAAGGTTTACTCGATGACAAAGTAGACGTTTATCTTCCTGGTGGCAGCTTGACCATCGAATGGCAGGGCGACCAATCGCCGGTCATAATGACGGGTCCTGCAAACAGAGTTTATGAAGGTCGATTGCAAATTTAGTATTATCAACGTTGAGGCACAGGGTAAGCCATCATGAAGTCAAAACATAAAACCGATGAACCCGAACTTACCGGCGCTAACGTCGCAGAGTATCTGGCCGCGAATCCAGATTTTTTTACTGATCGGGATAGCCTGCTCGCCACGATGACGCTGCCGCATCAACAGGGCGGCGCTGTGTCTTTGGTAGAGCGGCAAGTTTCTGTTTTACGTGATCGAAATAGATCGACCAAAAATCATCTAGATGAATTGCTCAACGCAGCTAGGAGAAACAATGAAATCTTTGACAGTTGTCAAAGGTTGACTCTGTCATTGCTAGAAGCGAAGGACGCTGCATCTTTTTTTAACAATCTGGAATCTGGCTTTAAACGTGAATTCGACTGCCACGCCTATAGCTTGGTGATTTTCGGTGATGATCCGGAGCAAATTAATCACTATACAAGCAGAGTCCCCCTCGCCGCAGCGAAAGAACATGTCGGCGATCTGCTGAAGGGTACAAAACCAACGCTGGGTATACTCAGGCCATCAGAACAGGACTTTCTGTTCGGTGATACTAGTCAAGAAGTTAAGTCTGCAGCGGTGCTTCCAATTAGAACGCGTAGCATGAATACAGACTCAACTTTTGAACATATTCAGATCGCTCTTTTATCTATCGGCAGCAACCAAGAAGACTATTTTGACGCATCTATGGATACACTTTTTATTGGTTTTGTTGCCGATGTGTTAGCAAGACTGTTACCGCTTCACGCGTCAGTTGCGAACGCACCACCAGCAAAGCGTCTTGGAGAATGATTCCCAGTGCCGGTTTTCGAGACAGACTCACTAGAACCTCTCGTTGAGCAGTTTCTGGTTCACTTAACGACGGTACGCCAGCTCTCACAACACACGATAAAAAGCTACCGCACCGATCTGGCGCGACTCATTGAGTTCTGCCAGGAAAACAACATCACTTCATGGCAGAAACTTCAATCACACGACCTGAGGCGTTATGTCGCTTTAGCGCATCATGCTGGTATCTCCGGGGCAAGCCAGCAGCGCAGGCTATCAACATTCAGGACATTCTATAATTTCCTGATCAAGGAGGGATTGACTCGAGCGAATCCTGTGCTCGCTGTGTCTACACCAAAATCCGGCAAACGCCTGCCGAAAACACTTGATACTGATCAAGTCAATCAGCTACTGAATGTAAAAACTTCGAAGTGGCATGCAATCAGAGATAGCGCGATGCTTGAACTCTTTTATTCCTCGGGCTTAAGACTATCTGAGCTCGTTGGTATTGATTTACAAAACATTAACCCTACCGATGGATCCGTGCTTGTCACAGGTAAAGGGAACAAACAGCGACTCCTACCCGTTGGCAAAAAAGCGAGACAGGCTATTCTTAACTGGCTGAAAATTAGGGAGGACCTTCCCGTAAAGAAAACGCAGATTAATGACCAGAGCGCACTGTTTCTCAGCGAGCGAGGAAACCGCATTAGTGCAAGAAACGTGCAGGCTAGAATCCGTTACTGGACATCACGACAAGGTATTCCCGGAAATATTCATCCGCATATGCTTAGGCATTCTTTTGCAAGCCACATGCTTGAGTCGAGCGGTGATCTGAGAGCTGTGCAGGAGCTACTCGGTCACGCTGACATTTCAACAACCCAGATCTACACGCATCTGAATTTTCAGCACTTAGCAGATGTATACGATAAAGCACATCCGCGAGCCCAGACTAAAGCAAAAAACCCTAACGACTCCGGTGGTGCGAATGATTAAAGTAATTGGATTTGACCTTGATGATACGCTCTGGGCAACCAAGCCGACGATCTTAAGAGCAGAGAAAAGGCTGAACGAGTGGCTTAAAACAACGGTGCCACAACTGAGTCATACCGCCGAATCGATGCGCGAACTAAGACACGTCATCACCGACCGAGAGCCTGAGCTCAAGAAAAAAATTACTGAACTGCGCCGGCGAATAATTGAACACGCGCTTGAACTCAGTGAAGTAAGCCCCTCGGAGGCTACTGAGTTGTCGCACCAAGCGATTGAAGTTTTTTTGATGGCACGTAATCAGGTAGAGATTTTCGAAGGTAGCCTCGACAGCCTTGCACATCTCTCAACACGCTATACCTTGGGTGCGCTTTCAAACGGCAATGCCGACATCAAACGCATCGGTCTCGACAACTATTTTTCTTTTGCATTTTCGGCGGAGCAAGTTGGGGCACCCAAACCAGCACACGATCTCTTTCATGCGGCGCTAAATCACAACAATATCGCGCCAGCTCAAATGGTTTATGTAGGCGATGACCCCGTGCTTGATATAGATGCAGCCAATCGAGCTGGGTTACACACCGTTTGGCTGAGGTCTGAGACCAAGCCTAATCCAGGCGCAACACAAGCAGATCAGGTCATAGATCTAATTGAAGATCTGCCCGCAGCCATTGAAAAGCTGCTCAGATAGCCTTTAAAAAATAGCACTAACTAGCACGATTTTTTTCGATAAAGGCCTTAAGCGCGTCTTCGTCAACCTCGAGTTTACTCTTTCTAGTTTCAGCGCCTTTTAGCGCCTCCAACGTCGGATGCACCGCGTGAACTTCCGGTAATGCCAATTTTATCGCGGCATCAAATTTGGCAGGGTGCGCTGTTGAAAGATGGATTATCGGCACCTCCGTGCGACCGAGCGTTTTACCTACGTGCAAACCTACTGCTGTGTGCGGGTCAGCAATATAACCCTCACTTTCGTAAATTTCCTGTATTGCAGCGAGCGTTTGCTCGTTAGAGGCTGAACCTGCAGCAAAGGTTTGATCAAATGACGGCGTATTAAATTCGATAGACGCCGCTCCGGTGTTCAAAAAGGAAGCCATAAACTCGTTTACTTTTGCACTTGAACCATCGAGCGCGTAATAAAGATAACGTTCGAAATTACTAGAGACTTGTATATCCATTGCCGGACTGTGCGTGAAACTTACCTGTCCTCGCTCGTACCTTCCCGTCTCAAAGAACCTTGACAATATATCGTTATCGTTTGTCGCAAGAATGAGACGATCAATTGGCAAACCCATCTTGCGAGCCAAATAACCCGCAAAGATGTCGCCAAAATTTCCCGTTGGTACACAAAAGTCGACTTTGCCCGTCTGCGGCTGTTGCTGTTTTAACTGAAAATAGGCAGAGAAAAAGTAGACGATTTGCGCAAGTATTCTCGCCCAATTAACAGAGTTTACCGCTCCCAATTGGTACTGTTGTTTAAAAGGAAGGTCTGAGAAAACCGACTTAAGCAACGCTTGGCAATCATCAAAGCTGCCATCAACAGCAATATTGTGAACATTATTATCAAGCACAGACGTCATCTGCAGTTCCTGCAACTCGCTGGTCTTGCCTTCAGGAAACATAATGAAAATATTGATTTTGTCCTTTCCCCGGACTCCTGCAATTGCCGCGCTGCCAGTATCACCGCTAGTCGCGCCAACAATGTTAAGTTCACCTCCTGTTTCCATGAGTATATGTTCGAAAACATTACCCAGAAATTGCAAAGCGACGTCTTTAAAGGCCAGCGTCGGTCCGTGGAATAATTCTAAAATATAGGTATCACCCACCCTATTCAGCGGCGTGACTTGCTCATCGGTGAACGTTGAGTAGCTTCGGTCAATGATTCCACCGAGCTCATCGGCTGAGATATCATCGATATACAAAGCCATTACTTTTTTGGCCAGTTCGGAATAGGACAAGGACTGCCAAGCTTCCAGATGTTTTGAGACATCAGGCACCGACTCTGGCAGCAGCAAACCACCATCAGTGGCTAAGCCCATTAGCACGGCTTCGGTAAAGCTTAAATCTGAAACCTGGCCCCGGGTACTTTTATATCGCATTAGATTTCAGCGTTCCTTCTGGATGACGAGAATTGTTGGCTATGCTGATTCGCACAGCGGAAAATGGAATTATATGTTAGTCACTACCCTGAAGAGAAATGCCTGTAGAGAATCCATCAGATCGAGAGAATTATGAGCGGACAAAGTTGATGAAGCTGCAGCCAAGCTTCTCATGGGGTCTGAGACGATTTACTCGGTGCTTGCACACGCCGCCTTCAGCACTTGCCAAGTTCATTGATGCTCAGCGCTCGAAAAGGGCAGGGTCCGCTCCAATGTTACTAAACGGCGTCGCCTCCAGTTTCACCTGTCCGGATTCGGATAATATCCTCCAGATGGGACACAAAGATTTTCCCGTCTCCAACTTTGCCTGTATTGGCGGCTGACGTAATCGCTTCAATGACGCCCTCAAGGGTGTCATCAGCAATGGCCACTTCAATTTTTACTTTCGGGAGAAAATCTACGACATACTCTGCACCTCGATAGAGTTCTGTATGCCCTTTTTGACGTCCAAAGCCCTTCACTTCCGTCACCGTCATACCTTGTACGGATATTTCAGCCAAAGCCTCTCTCACATCGTCGAGTTTAAATGGCTTGATGATTGCTGTGACTAACTTCATGTTTACTCCCTTAAGTGGAAACCAGAGAAGCCACCAAGCGTGAGGGCTTCAATTACGATGGCTTCTTAATCAGGTTTGAAATGTATCTAATCTGTCTTCCCATTACCATGCGCCAAGGCAATTAACCGTCAAAAATTTACAGGCTTCGCGGTCATGACAAGCGATTGAGGGCATAGCTACCCCTGATTTCCCACAAACTAACGGGCGATTGCCCACATAACCCCACCATGCTCCCCACTACAATAAGCCAATCTGCTTGTTAAGCGCAGATCTTGCCGACAGAACGCTCACGAGGATCAATAGCATGCCATTTGCCTTCACTTTTTCACGCGCGGAAGTTGGCATAGAAGCTCCAATAATTACAGTCGAGGTTGATATATCTCAGGGTCTACCACAAATTCAAATTATTGGCTTGCCAGAGGCCGCTGTTAAAGAGGCAAAAGACCGGGTTAAGGCCGCCATTGTGAATGCGGGTTTTAAGACACCCCAACGGCGGGTAACGGTGAATCTTGCACCTGCTGACTTGCCAAAACAAGGAGGACGCTACGATCTTGCCATCGCAGTATGCATTCTCGCAGCTAACGGTGATGTACCCCTTTTGGCTATTCGCAATCTCGTATTTCTGGGTGAGCTTGCACTAGATGGAGAACTACGTGCTGTGAAGGGCGTACTTCCGGCTGCGGTCAGATGCAGAGAAAATAACAACGAGCTCATCGTGCCTGTTGCTAACGAAACAGAAGCCGCTTTGGTAGACGACGTTAGCGCGTTCGCGGCGCGCTCTTTGCTGGATGTTGTGAGCCATTTGCATGGCACTGCTGCACTGCCAGGGGTCAAAAGATCAAAGAAATCTAACATTCAGACATCGAGCAGAAAATTATCAGACGTTTTCGGCCAAGACTTAGCCAAACGTGCGCTAATTATTGCCGCGGCGGGAGGGCATAACCTCTTAATGTCAGGACCACCCGGAACAGGTAAGACGATGCTTGCATCGCGCCTTATCGACCTGCTACCGCCTTTGTCCCGTAAAGAGCAATTGGAAGTGGCGGCAGTTCAATCGGTTTCTAGCCACGTCAGTGCCAAAGCGCCCGTAGACGCTGCAAACTGGGGCATGCGTCCCTTTCGGGCGCCACATCATACGGCGTCGGCGGTCGCTCTCGTCGGTGGCGGTAACCCGCCCAAACCAGGTGAGATCTCGTTGGCACACCGAGGGGTTCTTTTTCTAGACGAACTACCGGAGTTTCCAAGACAAGCACTGGAGGTGTTACGAGAGCCGCTCGAATCAGGCAAGATCATTATCAGCAGGGCACACCATCAAGTCGAGTATCCGGCAGCTTTTCAGCTCGTTGCAGCGATGAATCCCTGTCCCTGCGGTTACTTTGGCGATGACGTTCACGAGTGCCGTTGTGCACCGATGACGATACAAAAGTACCGTTCTAAAGTCTCGGGTCCACTGCTCGACCGCATTGATCTACATGTAAATGTTACGGCAATACCGGTTAACGAATTAGTGACGACAAGCGATCAAGCGAAAAGCAAGGACATCGAGACGATTAAGCGTATCGCAGTGAGCCAAAACCGAATGATTGAGCGCGCTGGAAAAGTAAATGCGCTGCTCGACAGTAAGGAAGTAGAGGCCGAATGCAATTTAGGCTCAGCGAGCAGGTCACTCCTGAGTGCGGCGATTGACCGCATGGGGCTATCAGCGAGAGGCTACTTCAGAGTTCTTAAGGTAGCCCGGACAATTGCAGACCTCGCCGAACAGGCTGATGTATCCAGCGCACACCTGACGGAGGCGCTGGGCTACAGAATTCAGCATTAGATAGGTTTAACGGGGAGATTCCGTGCTTACTTAGATTCAGCAACCATGTAATCAACGACGGCGTTCAATTCGTCGTCAGAGCATGTGAAACACATACCTCTGGCTGGCATACCTGGAGCAAGACCGTTGATACCACTGTCGTAGAGCGTTTCCATACCTTTAGCGATGCGTGGCTCCCATGCGGCTGCATCACCCAGTTTTGGCGCGCCGGCTAAACCGATTGCGTGGCACGTGGCGCAGGCTTTTGAGTAGGTCTCTGCCGGGCTGTCGGCTCCACCGGCAACAGCAACAGCACTTGTCGTCATCACCGCACTGCCACAATCTTCACCTTCAACACAAACAGAACCCACTCGCTCGAGGCGGCTTGCGATTTCATCTTCTGTCGTCCCAGCGAATGACGTTTGCACGATACACAGCGAAGCGAGACAAACACACCACATAAACTTTATACTTTTCACAACAATTTCTTCCTGAGTAACTCAAATTTTAATCGCCGCAATTTTGTTGACATACTTCAGCGATTGACCGCGGCGATTATACATCAGTATATACGCATAAACACTAGCCTGGATTACCCCAACCGCCGTCATTCAGCTCCCGGTTTGGGCTAAACTGGAAAACGTTTGAGGTGCCGCCTTCCACAACTGATTGTTCTGAAACCAATGTCAAAATCGCCCTGTCTCTAAATTCAGACAAGCTTTCAGCGCCGATATTGATCATCGTGCTTTTTAATTTATATAGCGTGGCCTCCAGCGCTTCACCCAGTGGTCCCACCAAGGGAACATAGGCGTCTACACCCTCTTCGAAGACCATTTTTCGCGTATCCATGCCCTCGCTGTAACGTTGCCAGTTCTGCGCACGCCGAGTCCCTTCACCCCAATAGGGCTTATACATCTGTCCGTTAATTGTCGTCTTTGGGCTTGGACTTTCCTCCGTCATCGCAAAATAGCGACCCATCATCACAAAGTCAGCACCCATGGCCAACGCCAGTACAATCTGAGTGTCACTCGCCAAACCACCATCAGAACAAATAGGTATATATCTACCGGTTTCTTCAAAGAAAGCATCCCTCCTAGCAGACACCTCTTGCAACGCCGACGCCTGACCTCTACCGACACCCTTTTGCTCCCTTGTGATACAAATCGAGCCGCCACCGATACCGACCTTGATAAAATCTACGCCCCTATTTCCTAGTGCGTCATCGGCAACCAGGTAGTCAAAGCCTTCAGCGGAAACTACATTTCCTCCGCCGATGACAATTTCATTGCCAAACTTCTCTCTAATCCAATTAATGCCATCTCGCTGAAACTCGCTAAACCCATCGGAGGAGTCAAAACAAAAAGCGTCAGCACCCGCCGCGAGCAACGCCGGCACACGTTCTTCGTAATCGTGGGTATTGATCGCGGCACCAACACACAGTCTCTTTGTATCATCAAGCAGTTCGAGTGGATGGAGCCTATGATCTTCATAGTCTTTCTTGAAAACCAGCGCCGTCAAATTTCCCTGGGGGTCAAGAATAGGTAGGCAATCTTTTTTATGTTTGTGCAGGAGCGAATTGGCTTCTTTCAAACTAATGCCATCAAGGCCGTGTATCACGCTAGACAAGGGCGTCATATGATCTTTCACCAGACCATTCAAATCATCCTCAAACTCCCAAAAGTCCTTATCGGTGATAATGCCTTCAAAGCTTCCAGTGGCTGACCCATCAGCAGTCACCGGTATTGTTGAATGACCGGTTTGCTTCATTAATTCAACGACTTCAGACAATGTCGCCTGCGCTGTCACATTTGAATCACTCTGAACAAAACCCGCTTTATGCGTTTTTACCTGATGGACAATCTCAGCCTGCGCCTCGATAGGCTGAGAGCAAAAAAC
>ERZ1049444.2143-NODE-2143-length-13476-cov-8.503986_pt1 | contig 13476 bp, 14 predicted proteins | sample MGYA00383101_ERZ1049444 | MGnify/ENA primary metagenome ERZ1049444 (study PRJEB29581, sample SAMEA5548371) | metagenome | biome: marine; feature: coastal; material: water | depth 50 m | study: Short-term variability in the microbial, nano- and picoplankton...
CCTATGTTACAATGCGGTTTATTACGCTCAAACTTTTCCTTCGCCATGGTGGCCTGCGCCTCGTTTCTGTGGGGCTATCGCCCGATTGCCATCTTCGCGCGCATTTAGGTGTAATTTGGGAAAAAATCAAGCTTATGTTGAAGGCTGCTATAGTGTTTGTGCCCTAGATCGTCGCAATATTATCGCACTTCGCCCAAAGGCCCGCCGTGCGGCTAGGCCTGCTGATGCAGTTTTGCTAGAACCATCCTTCTGCAATATGCTGGGTTCGCAGCCATGCTTCAATTTGCAAGGCAGCCGATCGGGTCAGATTTTCAAGTTGCTGCTCGGACGATTGCGCCAGCCCCGAGCCGATCAATGTCCGCTCACTTGGCGCTTCAAGAACGGTGATCTGATGCGGAACAGGATTGAGCTTTTGTCCAGTTTCATCACGCCAAATGGTCACCGACAAAATCAAGGCAGATTGCGGAGATACCAGCAAAGGCACCCCCGCTTTTGCAAGAACATAGCCTTCTATTTTCACTGCCACATGAAACAACTGTCCCCCGCTAAGCGGATCAAGATGGGTTTCAATGGAGTTTTTCACGCTTGCGATGATCTGTTCTGGATCGCCATCACGCGACATTGGTCCTTTGATCATGTCAGGACCAACAACAATGGCATAGCCTAAGGCAAAATCACCAATCGGCTCAACCGGCTCTTGCAGGTCCACAGGCCCAAGACAGCCCGCCATACCAAAACAAAAAAAGAGGATGCAAAAGAAACGATACCGCATGCCGGTGCAATACCCTTATACCGCGCCCAAAGCTAGCCTCAGTTGCCTCTAATTTCCCGGCGGATACAGCTGTAAGCGAATTTGCACAAAAACAATTTGATTTGCGGCCTTGGTGCCATAGGCTTACTTCTATGGCACAGACAACAGACTTCCCGGTTCGGGTTCCTTTGGTGACAAAGCCAATGGGCATCTTGGCCTCCCTCGCAGCGGCGCGGCGCAATGTATTGTCGATTATTCCCGACATTGCGACCCGGCAGCCGATGGTATCCGGCAAAACCGGCAAACGCTGGCATATGGTGATGGACCCTGACGCCCTGCGCAAAATTCTGCTGGAAAATGTCGCCAATTATCCAAAATCTCTGGTCACCAAAAACCTGTTGCAACCCGCCATCGGAAATTCGCTATTTATCGCGGAAGGCGCGCATTGGCGGTGGCAACGCAGGGCGACTGCGCCGGTTTTCTCGCATCGCAATGTGCGGGCTTTAAGCCCGTTGGTCACCGATGCAGCAGGGCGCTGCAGCGCCCGGCTTTCGCAAGTTGGGCCGCGCGCGGTGAATATGTTCGACGAAATGGTCGCCACGACTTTTGATGTGATCTCTGATGTCACGTTTTCCGATGATAAAGGTTTTGATCGCGATGCGGTCCACAACGCGATCAATGCCTATGTTGCCGAAGCCGGTAAGGTTTCGCTGATGGATATTCTGGGCGCGCCAAACTGGGTGCCCCGCTTGAACCGCATGATTACCGGCCCCTCTTTGCGGCAAATGAAACAGATTGCAGATCAGGTCATTGATGCCCGTCGAAACAGCGCAGAAAAATCGCCCCCTGATCTGCTTGATCTGCTTTTGGCAGGCGAGGATCCAAAAACCAGCCGCAAAATGCAGACCGCCGAACTGCGCGATAATCTTTTGACCTTTATTGTGGCGGGCCATGAAACAACGGCGCTTTCCCTGTCTTGGGCACTTTATCTCATCGCACATGATCAAAGAGTGCAGGACAGGGCACGCGCAGAAATTACCACCATTGTTCAAGGTGCTGAGGTGACCGGCGACGACGTGCCTAACCTACCCTATATCCGGCAGATCATTGATGAAAGCCTAAGGCTGTATCCGCCGGCTGCAATTGTATCACGCACTGCGATGGCCAGCGATGTGCTTTGCGGGCGCGAAGTCAGGAAAGGCGACACGATCATCATCCCGATCTACGCGCTGCACCGCAGCCATGTGCTGTGGGACAGGCCAGACGACTTTTGGCCAGAGCGTTTCGACGATATGAAATCGGTGCCGCGCTATTCGTATTTGCCGTTTGGGGATGGGCCGCGCATTTGCATCGGCGCCAGCTTTGCCATTCAAGAAGCTGTCATCATCCTTGCTAGCCTGCTTCAGCAGTTTCGCTTTTCGCCCGTCGCAGGCCGCGATCCGGTTCCGGAAATGACATTAACATTGCGGCCCGAAGGCGGCGTTTGGCTGATGGCTGACCCTTTGGGACTGTAAGACGAACCTTCCTAAGGCAAATTGGACGTGATAGGCTCGGGCTGGTGTTTAAGGCTCAGGGCATAAAGGAATAACAATGCAGTTCAGCGGTGATTTTAAATCGGGTGAAATGATTTTTATATCGGTGCATTCAGACGCTCTGGCCGGCAATATGCTTGGCGATCCGGCCGAGCGTAAAGTCGGGGTCTATATCCCATATGATGCAGACCCAGAAGGACTTCCCCTTCTGGTATCACTGGCCGGATACACAGGCAGCGGTCTGTCACAGCTTAACTGGAAGAACTTTGGCGAAAATGTGCCAGAGCGGCTTGATCGATTGATCGCAACAGGTGAATTGGCGCCCGCGGTCATTGCCTTTCCCGACTGTTACACCCGGCTGGGCGGCAACCAGTACATCAACTCGGTTGCTATGGGCAATTGGGAAGATTTTTTAATCACCGATATGCTAAACGCCATTGAAAACCAGTTCGGATGCGGCGGTGCGGGCAACGCGGGCTTTTTGGAAAATCCTCGGGCGGCTATGGCGCCTTGATCCATGCGATGCGCCATCCTGATGTGTGGTCGGCGATTGCCTGTCACTCTGGTGATATGGGCTTTGAGATCGCCTATCAACGCGACATGCCTGCAACCCTTAGGGCTCTGGCCAAACATGACATGTCGGCCAAAAATTTTGTAAAATCCCTGTGGTCCAATCACAGCCCAAGCCATACAGATATTCATGCTTTGATGATCCTTGCCATGGGGGCCAGCTACGACCCGGACCCAAGCGCCTTTTGCGGCATCCGTTTGCCGGTGGATTTACACACCTGCGAATTAGATGATACGCGATGGGCAAACTGGCAGGCATGGGATCCGCTTAATATATTTGACCGCCATGCCAAGGCACTAAAGACTTTAAAAGGTCTTTGGATCGACTGCGGGGATCAAGACCAATTTGACTTTGTATATGTTGCGCGGCGGCTCAAACACAAACTCGACAGAGCACAGATCACACATCATTACGAGGAATTTCCCGATAATCATTTTGGGCTTGATTACAGGTTTGACAAAAGCCTGCCCTATCTGGTTAGAGCCCTTCAGCACTAAGATGAGGTCCGGGTTTAGCCTTTGCCCCAACGCCGCGTGAGGTGCTCAACGATTTGATCACGAGTTTGACGATACGAGCTGAGTTTTGCCTCGCGGGTTTCGCCCAGTCCGGTCGGATCCATAATAGGCCAATATTCAACAGCCAGGTGAAAATAGCGGGTCAGATCCAAAGCCCGCCGCTGACTGGCCGGAGACAAGGCAATGACCAGATCAAAAGAGGATAGATCGTCCCCCCATTGCTGCATTTCGTCAAAACTGCGCGAACGATGGCGTGAAAGCTCTATGCCGAGCTCTTCACAAACGGCAATTGCAAAGCCGTCAATTTCAAGATCATTCATAACCCCGGCCGACTGCACATAGGTGCCAGTGCCATAGAGCTTTTTCATAATGCCTTCTGCCATTGGCGAGCGAACAGCATTATAATCGCAACAAAAAAGGACCGATTGTGGAAGGTCCAGCGTCATCCCGATCAGCCCCCGAAATGCAAAACACAAATGAGTGTGAACAATCGGCGCGCGGTATCATTGTCCACATCCGCTTTTCCAGCCAAGCGTTCAGTCAATATCCGTGCACCTTCGTTATGGATCCCACGACGGGCCATATCGATGGTCTCGATTTGGCTGGGCGGCATGTTTTTTACCGCATCATAATAGCTTTCGCAGATAGACCAATAATCTTTGACCACTTGCCGAAAGGGTGACAGGGACAGATGAAACTCAGCCGCTTTTTGCATCGCTTCGGTTTGGATATCAAATACCAGCCGCTTTTCTTTGACCGCCAGCCCCACACGATAGGGACCCGATGGCAGTTCCCGATCCGCACGCGCAGGAAGCGAAAAATGGTTCCCTTCAAGTAAATCGAACACCGCAACCCGCCTCTCTTGCTCAATCTCGGGCGTGGGCGGCGGCAAGTTGGTGTCATCAATTTCGATATGGATAATGCGCGTCATACTGGTCTCTTTCGCTGCTTATAAAGGCCTATCGAAAGACACAAAAGAGCGCAACGACTAAACGCAAAGCCGCCCCAATCTAATCCTGAGGTGGGATGCTAGTCATTGAGTTTGCGCAATCTGGCACGCACTGAAAGCCCATGCGCCTCAAGGCTTTCTGAAATGGCAAGCATTTCTGCCGCCGGTCCAATGGCCCGCAGGGCTTCGGCGTTCATCGAGGCCAAGGTTGTGCGTTTGACAAAATCCAGAACCGAAAGCCCGCTGCTAAAGCGCGCAGATCGCGCCGTTGGCAAAACGTGATTGGGACCGCCCACATAATCCCCAATGGCCTCTGGCGTCCACATCCCCAGAAAAATTGCACCCGCATGAGTAACTTTTTCGCTCAGGGCCTTTGGATCGGCAACACACAGCTCAAGATGTTCAGGCGCGATCCGATCAGACAGTTGCGCGGCGATCTCAAGCGAGGGGACTTTAATGATTGCCCCAAAATCGCGCCAGCTGGCCGCTGCAATATCGCGCCTTTCGAGTGTTTGAAGGCGCGCCTCTACAGCCGTTTCAACAGCTTTTGCAAGCTTTGCGTCATCGGTGATGAGAATGGATTGCGCACTGGCGTCATGTTCCGCTTGGCTTAGCAAATCCAAAGCGATCCAGTCGGGGTCATTATCGGCATCGGCAATGACAAGGATTTCTGACGGGCCGGCAATCATATCAATGCCAACTTTGCCAAACACCTGACGTTTGGCTGCGGCTACATAGGCATTTCCGGGACCAGTGATTTTATCCACTGGCGCGATCGTGTCCGTGCCATACGCCAGCGCCGCAATCGCCTGTGCACCGCCAATGCGGTAAACTTCGTCAACACCCGCTATTTCAGCGGCAAGCAGCACCAAAGGATTCACCGCACCATCCGGGGTCGGCACAACCACCACAAGCCGTTCAACGCCCGCAACTTTTGCAGGAATGGCGTTCATCAGCACTGAAGAGGGATAGCTGGCCAAACCGCCGGGCACATAAAGCCCTGCGGCCGACACAGGCGACCAGCGCCAACCAAGTTCAGCGCCGCTTGGATCGGTCCAATGCGCATCTTCGGGCAGCTGTTTCTGGTGATAGGCGCGGATCCGTTCTGCGGCAAGCTCAAGCGCTGCGCGTTCTTCGCGGCCGACCTCGGCGCAGCACTGTGCAATCTGATCCTTGGAAAAGCGCATTTGATCGGCCGTTAGCGCAAGACGGTCAAATTTTTCGGTCAGGCGCAGCACGGCTTCATCGCCGCCCGCGCGCACTTCTGAGATGATATCGGCCACAACATTTTGCACATCAGGGCTGTCTTCGCGCTTGGCCCCCAAAAGCGTTACAAATGCAGGTTCAAAGTCCGGATCGTCTGCGTTCAAAAAAACGGCCATGCTGTTCTCCGATAGTTGCGCTGGACATAGCCCCGAACGCGCTTGGGCTCAAGTCCCCCGCACTTTAGTCAGGATGATGTGGGGATTTGCGCGAGGGGGCGGCATAGGGCCGCGTGACATCGCGCAGGTGTACCTCGACCGCTTCGACCCGGATGCGAAGTGCACCATCACCGGCCAAGGTTACGGTTAAATAGCAATCCCCGTTCTCAGCATTTTCCATGGTGATCGACAGCACCGAAAGCACCAGATCCTTTTGACTTCGGTCAAGCCCCTGCGAGGCAACAGAGAGCACAGTGTCAAAAGCCAGCAAGGATTGCACACGCTCAACCGGCCTGCCCTGCCGTTCGGCATTGGTTTTATCTTCCCAGCGAAAGCGGTTGATCAGCAGCGCAAGACGGTGCTGATTTGCTTGCCAGCTGATTTCACCGATCGGCAAAACCGCATCTTGCACCATAGCCGAAATCACCGTCAGGTCTTCGCTGTCCAGCGCCCCGATATTCAGCGGCGCCTCGCCGCCATCTTCGAACTTGGCGTCCGTCGTCATTTGCCTGCAACCCTTTCGATCTTGGCGCCCACCGCTTGCAGTTTCTGCTCAAGCTTTTCATAGCCGCGGTCCAGATGATACACACGGCTCACCAAGGTTTCGCCTTCGGCGGCAAGACCCGCTAGGATCAGCGAAACAGAGGCCCTTAAATCGGTTGCCATCACCGGCGCACCCTTTAGCTTTTCTACACCCTTCACATGCGCCGTACCGCCATGCACTTCGATATTGGCCCCCATACGCATCAATTCGGGGGCATGCATAAACCGATTTTCAAAAATCGTTTCTTCCAGCGCGCAAGTGCCCTGCGCTGTGCACATAAGCGCCATCATCTGGGCTTGCAGATCGGTTGGAAACCCGGGGAACACTTCGGTTTTGACATCCACGGATGTCACCGCCCCATTGCGCCGTTTCACGCGCAAGCCGTTTGCAGTTTCACTGACGTCAATGCCGGCTTCGTCCAGTTTTTCACAAAAAGCTGTCACCAAATTCATCCGGCCACCGATCAATTCAACCTCACCGCCGGCGATCGCCGGAACCAGCATATAAGTGCCCAATTCGATCCGGTCGGTAACAACCGGATGGGTCGCCCCATGGAGCCGATCCACCCCTTGGATGGTAATAACAGGACTTCCTTCGCCTTCAATCTGGGCGCCCATTTTGCGCAGGCATTCGACCAAATCGACAATTTCAGGCTCACGAGCAGCGTTGACCAATTGCGATGTTCCATTGGCCAGCGTGGCCGCCATAACAAAGTTTTCGGTCGCCCCAACCGAGGCAAAGCGCATTTCATGGCGCGCGCCGATCAGCCCTTTGGCCGGTGCACGGGCATGCAGATAGCCGTCTTTAAGATCAATTTTAGCGCCCAGCGCCTCAAGCGCCGTGATGTGAATATCCATTGGCCGCGCCCCGATTGCGCAGCCCCCCGGCAGGGAAACAACCGCCTCACCCGCCCGCGCCAGCATCGGGCCAAGTACCAGATTAGAGGCCCGCATTTTGCGCACGATGTCGTAATCTGCTGTTAAATTATCAAGATTTTGGGAAGAGAGCGCGATCACCAGATCATCGTTTAGGCTTGTGACTTCTGTCCCGAGCGAACGCAGTAAATCCGACATGGTTTTAATGTCCGATAGGCGCGGCGCATTGGTCAGGGTCAACGGCTCTTCGCTCAGCAGCGTGGCTGGCATCAACGCCAGAGCGGCATTTTTTGCCCCGGCAATTGGAATCTGCCCCGACAACGCCCCGTTGCCTGTCACCAATATTGCGTCCATCTGCCTAGTCCTTTTCTGCCTCGGTTTTGGCATTGGCCATATTCGCCCGTGCCTTGGCCTGTGCCTTGCGCTTGGCCATATTAGATTTAAGCGCCAGTTTAAGCCGGTCTTTACGGGTTTTTTGCGGTTTCTGCTCGGTTTGTTTTTGTGATTTTGCCGTCATGTGCAAAGGTTACACCATCCGTTGAAAAGGGTCTAGATTGCTCTTGCGCATTGGCGGTTTTCCGTCTAATCACCCTGCGAATGATGCCGCAGTAGCTCAGTGGTAGAGCGCACCCTTGGTAAGGGTGAGGTCGGGAGTTCAATCCTCCCCTGTGGCACCAGCTTTTCAATTCAGGTATGGGTTTAAAATGCGGCAAGCGGGCCGAGGCTGATGTTGCTCGCAAACTGCGCATTAATTTAATCAGCAAGCAGCTTTTGGTTTTCTTTGACCGATAGGCTTAAAAGATGGTGCTGAAACTCTTCACGCGAACAGGAGGACAAAATGCAAGCCACTGGTGGATGCTATTGCGGAGAAATCCGCTACGAAATTAACGGCGCTTTGGAAGTCACCGCTCAATGCCATTGCCGTGAGTGTCAATATATCACTGGCGGCAACCCAGCTGTTTTCGCGGTGTTTTGCATGGATGATTTCCAATACACTGCGGGCAATATTGCAACTTTTGCGCGCAGTGATTTGGCAACGCCCGTGATAAGGCATTTCTGTTCAAACTGCGGAACAGCCATTGGCAACAAAAGCCCGACAAACCCAAATTTAATGATTGTAAAGATCGGCACGTTTGACGATCAAAGCTTTTTCGCACCGCAACTTGCTATTTTTACCTGTGACAAGCAGCCCTATCATCATATCGCCAAGGGCATTCCTGCCTTTGACAAGCGTGTTGTAACAAGTTAGATTACCGACCGGTCAAACAATGCCGGTAATGAAGGGCCGTGGTTACATTACCTATTTGGTCAATTTTGACCCCCGCCCTTCTTTTTTGAGCAAAATCAAACTATGATTGAGTTGATGAGACACAATAGGTCTGGACCTTAGATGAAATTGGGTGGCTTTATATTTACCGCGCTTGTATCGGCCATTTTGGGTGCGGTTGTATCATATTCAGCCCATGACAGAATTAAGGCGCTGATTGATCCGCCCCAAGAGCCGCTGATCGCCATCGTTGAGCTTGTCAATTCCTGTCAGGTTCCCGATAGCGCATTTGTTGTCATGGACCTTGGGACCGGGATAAGGGTTCCGTTCGTCAACAGCAAAGCACGTATGCGTACCTTTGATGGCAGCAGTCTGCAAATTCAGCTTAACCCAAAATATCCCGATGTGACCTTTGATGGCCCCAAACAAATCGCGCAAGAGCGGATGACCATGAGTATTGATTGTGCTCAGTCTGACCGTATGGAGGAGACATTTAAAGCGCTGCGTCAGCAGCTTGGAAATTAAAATCAGGAGTCTGTGTCGCTGCAGGTAAACCAGCGCGCCTCTCGATCGCTGTCTTTGAAGGCTTGTATCAAATTATGGGCAAAGCCACAGCCTGATAAAACCAGTGGTGCAGATCATATTTCGCAGAAAACGGTCCACCAACCAAAACCCAACCACGTTTTAGTTTCTCATTGACCTTTTCTTCCAAGGTCTCTGGGTCTTTGCCCTTTAAAATTTCATAGTTGACCGCTTGCATCTGCCCACTCCTGATCGCAGAGCTACGCTAAACGACAACCCCAAACATCGCAAGTCAGCCGGTCTGGCATGGGCGCATTGCCTTTTTGCTAGCTGCGCATGCGAAGATGGCCGCGATCATAGGGGCTAAAGGCAATGACCGTGGTGCTCACGCGTGCACCGCATAAATCAAGCTCGGCCTTATGGCCGATTTCTGCGTGCTCTGGGGCAACAAAAGCATAGGCAAGGTTCTTTCCCACCCGGTGCCCCCATTCACCAGAAGTTACCGTGCCGATCACCCTATCCCCCTGCATCAATGATGCGCCGCCATGGGCGGGCGCTGCGCGCGATGAAATTTCCAATGTCGCTAGCTTTCGGCACGGGCCGTCCGCATGGCGCTGTTGCAAAGCCGCTTTGCCAATAAAGTCGGGTTTGTCCAGTTTCACAAAACGCTCAAGTCCGGTTTCAAAAGGATCAAATTCGGTGAGCAAATCTGATTTCCAGTGCAAAAACCCTTTCTCCATCCGCATCGAGTCCACCGCGCGGGCCCCAAACAGCTTCATCCCATGGGCCTTTCCGGCTTTTGTTAATGCCAAATAGGCCGCATAAAGCGATGCGTTGGGCAAATGAACTTCATAGGCCAGCTCGCCTGAAAAGCTGACCCCCATCACCGTGGCCGGCGCAATGCCAATAAAACACTCGCGCACTGAAAGCCATGGAAAGGCGTCTTTTGACCAATCACCCCGCGCGCAGGCCGACAGCACATCACGGGCGCGTGGTCCGGCGAGAACCAATATGGTTTGCTCATTGGTCAGGCTGCGGATCTGGACATCTTGGCTTGGATCAAGATGGGATTGCAGCCAATCCATGTCATGAAATTCGCTGGCCGCAGCAGAGCCGTACCAGACCCGCGCTGGTCCGCGGTCTGATGCGGGCAGATTGGCAACCGTTGCCTCACTTTTGATCATGCCATGGTGGTTCAGCAGATAGCCCAGTCCCACGCGGCCAACGCGTTTGGTTACAGCGCCGCAAAACACCCGGTCTAAAAAAGCGTGGCGATCTGCGCCGGTAATTTCAAATCGGTTGAAGCCGTTGACTTCGCATAGACCAACATTCTGGCTTAGATTTTTGACCTCATCTGCGACCAGATCAAAAGTTTCGTCAAAATCAAATCCAAGCGTGGGGTGAAAATCAGCGGTTGGTTTAATGTAATCCACCCTTTCCCATCCATTGACCACGGTAAATTCAGCGCCTTCCGCAGCAAGCACGGGGGTGAGTGGTGTGGTTTTGGCCGGCCGGCCAGCAGGGCGGTGCTCATACGGAAAATGAAACCGAAATTCGTTTTGGTAATCCTCAATGGCTTTAAAAGCGGTCAATTCCACATTTGCATGACCCGTAAAGCGGCGCGGGTCTATAACCCATGTGTCATAACAGGCCTCACCGTGAACGATCTGCTGGGCCAAAAGCCAGCCATGCCCCCCGCCTTCGCCAAGCCCCGCACGCAGACCAATAATGCAATAGGCATTGCGTTTGCCCGGAATGGGCCCCACCAAAGGTGCGCCATCAATGGTATAGGTGATCGGCCCATTGACCACGGTGTGAATGCCAACCTCCATCAAGGCAGGCATCCGCGCAAAAGCCCCCTCAAGCACGTCGCTGACCCGATCAAGATCATCAGGGCAAAGCGCATTGACAAAATGGGGATCAATTCCGTCCATCCCCCAGGTTTTGCACTCCTGCTCATAAAACCCGACGAGCAAGCCGTTTTTTTCCTGACGGCAATAATAATCGCTGATCGGGCAGCGCAGCAGCGGCATCCGGTGGCCCGCTTCCGCAATAGCTGGAATTTCTTCGGTCAGGAAATATTGATGCTCCATCGACATCACCGGATGGTGTACCCCCATCATCGCGCCCACTTCGTTGACCCGATACCCGCAGGCATTGACGACAATATCACAATCTATATTGCCTTTTTCAGTTTGTACCGTCCACGTATCATCAACATGCTGCACCAGCCCGATCACGGGTGTGTTGCGATAAACCTCGGCGCCAGCTTTACGTGCCCGGCGCGCCAGCACCTGACAAAGCTGCGCAGGATCAATATCCCCATCCAGCGGGTCCCAAAGCCCACCAACTAAATTATCGGTTGAAATAAGCGGATGGCGGCGGGCGCATTCATCCGGGTCAATCACTTCAAAATGTACATCCATGCCCCGCGCCATCGACGCAAAATGACGATACCCCTGCATTTGCGCTTCGGTATTGGCCAGCCGGATACCGCCGTCCCCATGATGGTAATTAATTGGATAATCGGGGTCTTCAGCCAGGGATTTATATAGATTTATAGAATGGGTTTTCAGCCCAACCATGGTCTGGTTCATACCAAAATTTGTAACCTGCGCGGCAGAATGCCAAGTTGTTCCGCTGGTCAGTTCATTGCGCTCAAGCAAGACAACATCGCTCCAGCCCTCTTGCGTCAGATGATAGAGCGTAGAGCACCCGGCAATGCCGCCGCCAATGACCACAACTTTGGTTCGCGATTTCATCAAACACTCTCCTGATATATTATCTTTACCACGCTGGACAAAAATCACAGTCAAAGGTCAACCGAACCCTTTTTATTTCTAAAAATTAGAAACAGGGTTATTAATTTTTCACTACATGGGGTCTTCGCTTGTGAACGCAGGCCCAGACCCCGTTTAGTCAGCGCACAAAGGGCATCATTCATAGGATATCGATGACACCTACACAGAAACCAAAACCAAAACGCGGCGGACGGCGCGAACGGCTTGCCCAGCGCGCTGCAAAGCCGGTCATAGACCCCTGCCCACCTGGGCAAATTGGCGGCGCCTACCGTCCTTTGTCAGAGCGCAACATTGAGGACATTTACCAGACATCCTTGCGGCTTCTGGCCGAGCTTGGAATGAGCGAGGTTCCAAAGAATTTGTCTGAAAAACTCTTGGCTGCAGGTGCTGAAGACACTGGGCGCGGACGGATTGTATTTCCCCCTGCGCTGGTTGAAGAGGCTATTGATCGCGCGGCGAAAAAATTTGTTCTGCATGGACGTGATGAAGACCGCTCAATCGAAGTTGGCGGCCAAAAGGTATACTTTGGAACCGGCGGCGCTGCGGTGCAAACCTTGGACATGGACAGCGGGCTATATCGTCCCTCAACGCTCAGGGATCTGCATGATTTTACCCGTCTGCAGGATCATTTGGCCAATGTCAGCTGGTTTACGCGCTGCTGCATTGCAACCGATGTTGTGGATAATTTCGATCTGGATGTAAACACGGCCTATGCGCTGATAAAAAACACCACCAAACCCGTGGCCACCGCCTTTACACTAGCCGAACATATTGCGCCAATTGTTCAGATTTTGGATATTGCAGCGGGCGGTGAAGGCGCCTTTTCCAAGCGGCCGTTTTTAAAGGCGCATATTAGCCCGGTTATCTCACCTATGCGATTTGCCGAGGACGCGGTGGATGTGGTGTTTGGCTGCATCGCCCATAACATTCCAATTTCGTGCATAACTGCAGCGCAGGCGGGGGCCACAGCTCCGGCCACATTGGCCGGATTTCTGGCGCAATCACTGGCCGAAACCCTGGCCAGTTTGGTGATGGTGCATGCCATCAAGCCGGGCCATCCGATGATATTTTCCAACTGGCCACTGGTGATTGATCTTCGCACCGGCGCCTTTTCCGGCGGCAGCGGAGAATCGGCTGTGCTAAATGCCGCCTCGGCGCAAGTGTCCAACTGGCTTGGCCTGCCCTCGGGGGTGGCCTCTTCGATGACCGACAGCAAAGCCATCGACGCGCAATATGGCGCAGAAAAAGGCATCACTGCAATGGCAACAGCGTTGGCCGGGGGCAACTTGATTTATGAAAGTTCTGGGATGACTGCCTCGCTGCTTGGGGCTAGCTTTGAAGGCTTTGTGCTGGATGACGAAATGCATTCCAACATCTACCGCGCTTTGCGGGGCATCGAAGTCAGCCCAGAAAACCTTGGGTTTGATGCGATTTGTGAAGCGGTGCTTGGGGAAGGCCACTTTTTAGGCGGCGCGCATACACTCGCTGCCATGGAGCGCGATTATTTTTACCCCTCGCTCGCCAATCGCGATGAGCCGCGCACCTGGCAGGCCAGCGGCGCGCCCGATGCATGGGAAATTGCAAAATCACGTGCTAAAGACATTTTGGACAGTCATCACCCCAAGTATCTGTCCTCGCAGCAGGACCATCAAATCCGAGCGCAGTTTAAAATCCTGAGTTAGGGTTTTGCCTGCGAGACAAATCCGAAATGACCCTCAAGCCAAGGCA
>ERZ1049444.2145-NODE-2145-length-13468-cov-9.559010_pt1 | contig 13468 bp, 10 predicted proteins | sample MGYA00383101_ERZ1049444 | MGnify/ENA primary metagenome ERZ1049444 (study PRJEB29581, sample SAMEA5548371) | metagenome | biome: marine; feature: coastal; material: water | depth 50 m | study: Short-term variability in the microbial, nano- and picoplankton...
TTATTTTGTATCTTTAGTTATTCCAAAATGTTGAAGTGTAACGAGCTGGTTCTTTTTGTCAGGCAAGCTGCTTACGAATGTATGATTGGATTTTATCGGGCAGCGCTATGCCTCAGCATGCATCGCCAACGATGATGTCCAGTCCATTTTACCGCAGCAAACGGGGGGTGAATAATGCGCTTTGATTTTGTAATCATAGGGGGTGGTTCGGCGGGTTCGACTATGGCATCGCGTCTGACCGAGGATCCAAATGTGAGCGTCTGCCTGTTAGAGGCGGGAGGTGAAGGCAACGGCATTCTTGTACGGGCACCGGTAGGGGCGGTTGCGATGCTGCCAGGGCGTCCCAAGATCTGCAACTGGGCATTTGAAACCGAACCGCAACCGGGTTTGAATGGACGCCGCGGCTATCAACCGCGTGGCAAAACGTTGGGCGGGTCGTCTGCGATCAATGCGATGTTGTATGTGCGCGGCCAAAAGGAAGATTATGACAACTGGGCCAATCAGGGCAACGAAGGTTGGGATTGGAACAATGTCCTTCATTATTTCAAGAAGGCCGAAAACAACGTTCGCGGCGCTGATGATGCGCATGGTGATAGCGGTCCGTTACAGGTATCCGACCAGAAAGCGCCGCGGCCAATTTCTGAGGCCTATATTCAAGCCTGCACCGAGACCCAGCTTCACCGAAGCAAAGATTTCAACGCCGGTGATAACGAAGGGGCAGGCTATTGGCAGACCACTGTTCACCACAGCGCCGAAAAGAACGGCGAGCGATGCTCGGCGGCCGCAGGTTATCTGTTTCCTGTGATGAACCAGCGCGCAAACCTGACTGTGATCACCCAGGCCCATGCCACACGGATTCTTTTTGAAGGCAAGCGCGCGGTCGGTGTTGCCTACCGTCAGGGTAAGCAAGACAAGCAAGTGCATGCCGTCAAAGAAGTTATTCTTAGCGGCGGGGCTTTCAAGTCGCCACAGTTATTGCAGCTTTCGGGTGTTGGACGGCCAGAAGACATCACACCTCATGGTATAGAGATGGTTCATGAATTGCCCGGTGTCGGACAGAACCTGCAAGACCACCTTGATTTCACTATGGCCTATAAAACCAAGGACACTGATAATTTCGGTATCGGGCTGCGCGGTTTTGTAAAACTGATTTCAGAAATACTCAAATGGCGCAAAGACGGAAATTCGATGATTGCATCCACCATTTCTGAGTGTGGCAGTTTTTTCAAAACTGACCCAAACTTAGACCGTCCTGATGTGCAGAATCATTTCGTAATCGCAATTGTGGATGACCACGCGCGCAAATTACATTTCGGCTATGGTTATTCCTGTCATGTCTGCGTTCTGCGCCCCCATTCGCGAGGCGAGGTATTTTTGAAGTCGGCGGACCCGTTTGCCGCTCCGGGGATTGATCCAAGGTTCCTTTCTGATGAACGTGATTTACAAACCTTGATCCGAGGTGCCAAGATGACCCGTGCGATGCTCGAAGCGCCGGCAATGGCCAAATACAAACACAAAGAACTTTTTGGTGTCAGCGATCATACAACCGATTCTGAATGGGAACAGCATATCCGCAATCGCTCTGACACGGTTTATCACCCGGTGGGGACCTGCAAGATGGGACATGATGAGATGGCGGTTGTGGACAGCTCGTTGCGAGTTCACGGGATGAAAGGCCTTCGGGTCGTTGATGCCTCGATAATGCCTGCTCTTGTGTCTGGTAATACCAACGCACCCACCATCATGATCGCCGAGAAAGCGTCTGATATGATTAAAGAGTCCTATGCAAGTTGAACATACCGAAAATTAATTGAAAGGAAAATGATATGCCCGAAGGTGCACAGCTGATTTTTGAGGGTCAAGACACGCTCTATGAAGATTATGATAAGGCTCTTGAAGAGCTGGATGAAGCCAAGGACAAATGGGCCCGCTTGCCCCCGGCAGAACGTATCACATTGCTGTCGGGGATGAAGGACGGCATTATGAAAGTTGCCAAAGACTGGGTGGAAATCGCAGCGCGCAAAAAAGGTCTAATCCCCGGCACGGCCATTGCGGGCGAAGAATGGATCGCCGGGCCTTATGCCACGATAGCCGGGGTCAATGCTTTGATGAGCACGCTTGAGCAGATGGATGGAAAGACGTTCATTGATCATCTGCAAACGCGTGAGCTTGCCACGGGTCAAATCGGTGTTCGCGTCCTTCCTCATACGATCTGGGATCATCTGCTGCTAAGCGGTGTCTCGGCAGAGGTCTGGATGCAAAAAGAAGTCAAGGCTACCACCCTAAAAGAACATGCTGCTTTGGCTTATGATGTGCCGGTGAATGAGCGCGTTGGCAAGGTCGCACTGGTTCTGGGGGCTGGGAATGTTGCGGCCATTACGCCACTTGATGTTCTACAAAAGCTGATCCTTGAGGATCAGGTTGTTATTCTAAAGATGAACCCGATCAATGATTATCTGACAGATTATTTCAAGATCGCCATGAAACCTTTTATCGACGGGGGCTTTTTGCGGATCGTCAAGGGGGATAGCAAAGGCGGCGCATACCTTTGTGAACATCCCATCGTGGAAGATCTGCATATTACGGGATCGAATGCCACGCATGATGCCATCGTTTGGGGTGCGGGCGAAGAAGGGATTGCCAATAAAAAAGCCGGCACCCCAAAAAACACCAAGCGTATCACATCCGAGTTGGGCTCGATTAGCCCAACCATCGTTGTGCCGGGTCCGTGGAGCGCCGCTGACATCCGGCATCAGGCAGAAAACATTGCCACCATAAAACTGCATAATTCAGGCCATAATTGCGTTGCCACGCAAGCACTGATTATGCCTAAGGGCTGGGATAAAGGCGTAGCGCTCTTGGATGAACTTAAAAAGGTTATCAGCACATCGACGCGCCCCACATGGTATCCTGGTGCCCTTGAGCGCCTGGAAAGCTATGCCGAACATGGTGGAAAGGTTGAAAAAATTGCGCGAGGCGACAAGGCAGCGCCTATGGTCATTGGCGAGATTGGTGAAGACAGCTACAATCGGTCTTGCGAGGTTTTCGGCCCAGCCCTTGGGATCAAAGAACTGGATGGATCAGACATCGAAGCTTATCTGATTGCAGCGATAGGCTATGCCAATACTGAACTTTGGGGTACGCTTGGTGCAAATATCCTGATCCACCCCAAAACCATTCGCCAGATTGGCAAGAAACGGTTCGAGGAAATTCTTGGCGATTTAAAATATGGCACCATCGGTATAAATGGCTGGTGTGCTCTTGGATTTTTGATCACGAACTGCCCTTGGGGCGCTTATCCCGGAAGTACGCTTGAAGATGTCGGTTCTGGCATTGGCACGGTACATAACGCTTTCATGCTGGAAAAAACCGAGAAAGTGGTTGTGAAAGCCCCATGGCGTCCCTTCCCCCGGGGGCTTTTGTCTGGGCAGTTCACCCTATTGCCGCGCCCCCCTTTCTTCATCACCAACAAACGTCAACATAAGATCGGTGAGGCACTGACCAAGTTCCAATACAAGCCAAGCTGGTTCAAAATACCAAAAATTTTCTTCCACGCTTTGCTGGGCTAGGGTTGGTCAAGAGTGCTTTTCGTGGTCACATGGGTCTGCGTCTTATGTGGCCCATTGATGGTCACTAACCAGTGGCAGGGTTTTACAAGGCGCACTGAGCAACCAAAAGTTGCATGCTTGGACGTTCCATCCACCCCTTGCCTGTATCAGAGCACTTGCTTTTTTTGGGCCAAAGTTTTTTGGCAAAACAACGCCACTTCTTTGAATTTCCACCTTTAGCCTGAAATTTGAAAAAAAGTAAGTTACTCTTAGGGCTGCCTGTAGGGATATATTTTCATCCCCAGAACTGAAATTAGTCAATAATTTCAGTGCCCTAAGTTTCCATGCAGTTTGATAATCTCAAATATTGCCCGATAGTGGTGTCTCAAACCAAGACGAAAGTGTTGGACACCAAAAGGCACTAGGGGCGGTAAATTTATGAAGTGTTCCGCCCCGTCTAGATGATTAGATCATCCTACAAACGCGTTACATTCGGAAATATCTCAATTTTCAATTGTCAGATGCTAACAGGTACTTTAGGTTTCGCATGTCCACTGAGGATAAGAGGCAGCAAGTGCAATGAAAAATAAACTGATCATTTCTGGTGTCATGATCTTACTACTCGCAACATCTGGAGTCGCGCTGGCACAGACCGCTGGGGTAGTGACAAAGCAATATGACGACGGCGGTATTTACGAAGGGACCTTTAAAAACGGTCTGCAACACGGCAAGGGAACCTACAGCCTGCCGAACGGGTACAAATACATCGGCGAATGGGTTGAAGGCGAGATACGCGGTCAGGGTATTGCAGAGTTTCCCAATGGGTCGATTTATGAGGGAAGTTTTATCAAAGGCAAACCCGAGGGTTTGGGAAAAATTACCTTTTCAGACGAAGGCACCTACGAAGGCACCTGGCAGGACGGGAAAATCACCGGTCAGGGGGTTGCGACCTATGCCAATGGCACGCGCTATGAGGGCGGTTTTTTAAATGCGATGCACAACGGGCTTGGGACTATGTCAAATCCGGATGGCTATATCTATAACGGCGACTGGGTAAACGGCATCAAAGAGGGCGATGCCAAGGTAACCTATCCCGATGGCGCCATCTACAAAGGCAGCATCGTGCGCGGTGCCCGTGAAGGCCGCGGTGTTTTGGAAATGCCGGAAGGCTTGGTCTTTGACGGGCTTTGGAAAGATGGGGAAATCAACGGATCAGGCAAATTGATCCAACCCAACGGGGATGTCTACGAAGGCATGCTTGCAAATGGGCGTCGGCAGGGCCGGGGTCGGGTGACCTATTCCAACGGCGATATATACGACGGCAATTTTGAAAATGATCAACGTCACGGCAAGGGAAGCTTTATCGGCTCGGACGGGTATGAGTACACAGGAAACTGGGAAAGTGGCCAAATCCAAGGTCAGGGCCGGGTTATTTACCCTGATGGATCCGTCTACACCGGCGCCTTTGGCAACGGGCTTGCCGAGGGTGAGGGCAAAATAACCTATCCTGATGGTTCAAGCTATCAAGGGGCGTGGGTTGCCGGGGTGATTGAAGGCGAAGGGCTGGCTATTTATCCCAATGGCATCACTTACAAAGGCGGGTTCAAAGGGGCGCGCAACCATGGTTACGGCGTCATGCGCTACAACGATGGCTACATTTACGAAGGCAACTGGCAGGACGGTATGCGCAATGGCCAAGGCAAAGCCACATTTGCCGACGGAATGGTTTATGAAGGTGACTATTTGGCTGGTAGGCGCCATGGCAAAGGAAAAATCCAACTGCCTGATGGATTTGTTTATCAAGGCGATTGGGAAAACGGTGAAATCACAGGACAGGGTATTGCTACCTATGCCAACGGCGACATCTACGAGGGCACCTTTGTGAAGGGCAAACGTCAGGGACAAGGCACGATTAAATTTGCCAGTGGAGAAGAGGCCACCGGAAGCTGGAAAGACGGCGCATTAGTCTCAACCGATCAAGATGGCGTTGTCAAAGACGAATAGCCTTTTACCAAGGGATATTTTTGCCAGACCAATCAAAAAATTGACCGCTGTCACCGGCGGTCAAACCACCCAGCACCTGCAATAGGTTTGCGGCGGCCTCCTGAGGGTCAACTGCGGGATGACGTCCAAGGTATTTACGGGTGAAATTTGTCCGCACTGTGCCGGGATGCAGCGCGATGCACACCGCCTGTGGATGTGTTCGTGCAAGTTCAATTGCGCTGCTGCGAATAATCTGGTTCAGGGCCGCTTTCGCGCTGCGATAGGAATACCATCCCCCAAGCCGGTTATCGCCGATCGACCCAACACGGGCAGACAGGGCGACCACTAAACTGCGCCTGTCTTTGACCAGAACCCGCCGGGTATGCTTTAGCACCAATGCCGGTCCAATGGTATTGACTTTGAACTGATCTATCATCGCTTCTGGCGTTAATTGTGAAAGCGATTTCTCGGGCTGAGCGCCATTTATGTCCAAAGCGCCGCTGGCAATGATAACCGCGTCAAAGCTTTGGGGTTCCAATGCGGCGCATGCATCTATCACGCTGTCCTCACTGGTGATATCAAGTCCGTCGGTAGAGCGCGATAGTGCGGTGACGCTTGTCCCTCGGTTCCAAAGCGCGCTTTGCAAAGCGCTGCCAATGCCGCCACTATGTCCAATAAGTAAAACATTTTCCATAAAGCGCCACTTAGCGGCGATTGGCGCACAATCAAGAAGTTTGATTTCTTCTCATCGCATTGCTTGCTCATTTTGGCTTGCTCGGCTACACCGCCTTCAGGCTTTCACCTTAGGAAAGACGTCATGGCCAAAGATAAAAAAACTCCCCGCCCAAAGGCGCAGACCCCGAAAGGGTTTCGCGACTATTTTGGTGCAGAAGTGTCCCAGCGGACAAAAATGCTAGAAGATATTGCGGGGGTTTATCATCATTACGGCTTTGAGGCTTTGGAAAGCAGTGCGGTGGAAACCGTCGAAGCGCTGGGCAAGTTTCTACCCGATGTCGACCGGCCAAACGAGGGCGTGTTTGCCTGGCAGGAAGAGGATGCCGACTGGCTGGCGCTGCGCTATGATCTAACGGCGCCGCTGGCACGGGTTTATGCACAGTACCGTAATGATTTGCCAACGCCCTATCGGCGTTATGCGATGGGGCCCGTTTGGCGCAACGAAAAACCCGGGCCCGGACGGTACCGGCAGTTTTACCAATGTGACGCCGATACTGTGGGCGCAGCAAGCGTGGCCGCCGACGCGGAAATTTGCGCGATGCTGTCCGATACGCTTGAAGCGGTTGGCATACCGCGCGGTGATTACATTGTCCGGATCAACAACCGCAAGGTTCTGAACGGGGTGCTGGAAACAATGGGCGTTTCAGAGGTTGCTGAGCGTGATGCCGTTTTGCGCACCATTGATAAGTTTGACAAAGTTGGTGCGGCTGGCGTGTCGCAATTGCTTGGCAAAGGCCGGCTCGACAGCTCGGGCGCCTATATTGACGGAGTTGGGCTGAGTGAGGGCCAAATCGCCCCTGTAATGGCCTTTTTGACCTCAAAAGCCGCCACAGCCGCGGCAACTTTGGCCAATTTGCGCGGCGCTATCGGGGCCTCTGATATTGGCGCCGAAGGGGTTGCTGAGCTTGAAACAATTGCCGAATTGGTTTCGGCCGGGGGGTATGGCGCCGACCGCATAGATATTGATCCTTCGGTGGTGCGCGGCTTGGGCTATTATACCGGTCCGGTGTTCGAGGCAGAGCTGACCTTTGAAATTCTTGATGAGAAAGGCCGCAAACGCCAGTTTGGGTCCGTGGCAGGCGGCGGCCGATATGATGATTTGGTCAAACGGTTTACTGGTCAGGCGGTACCGGCCACAGGGATATCCATCGGTGTCGACCGATTATTGGCGGCCCTGCGCGAAAAAGGCCGGATAGATGCCACGCCGGCGGGTCCGGTTGTGGTCACGGTCATGGACCGTGACCGGATGGCCGATTATCAAGCTATGGTATCCGAGTTGCGCTCTGCCGGTATCCGCGCCGAGGTGTATTTGGGCAACCCGAAAAACTTCGGTAACCAGTTGAAATATGCCGATAAGCGCAATGCCCCCGTTGCGGTGATTGAGGGCGGCGACGAAAAAGAAGCAGGACAGGTTCAGATTAAGGACCTAATCCTTGGCGCGCAGATTGCCCAGAACGCCACGCTAGAAGAATGGAAAGCCCGGCCAAGCCAGTTTACAGTGGGCCGCGACCAACTGGTCGCCAAGGTGCGTGAAATTCTGGACACCCAGAAAAAATGACGCAGGCTGCCGACATACGGGCTGAGGCAAAACGCATTCAAGATGTCTTTGTCGCAGCCGATGCCGTGCCTTTAGAGACAGAAGTTCTACAGCCTGCGGACACGCTTTTGGATCTTTATGGCGAAGATATACGTGCCCGCGCCTATGTGACCCAAGATCCGCTGCGCGGTGAGCGTATGTTGCGCCCTGATTTTACTGTTCCGGTCGTGCAAATGCACATGGCCCATGGGGCAGAGCCCGCACGCTACACCTATTCAGGTGAGGTTTTTCGCCGCCAAGAAAGCGATCTGTTGCGGGCGAATGAGTATATTCAGGTCGGGTATGAGCTTTTTGAACGTGATACCCCGGCGGCTTCGGATGCTGAGGTTTTTGCCCTGATACGGGACGCATTGGGCGATGCCCCGGTGCAGCCTGCCACAGGCGATATCGGTATTTTGATGGCGGCTGTCGCCGGCCTGCGCACCACCGAGGCGCGCAAGGCAGCGCTGCTGCGCCATATTTGGCGGCCGCGCCGGTTTCGGGCGCTTTTAGACCGGTTTTCTGGCCGGTTTGGGGCTCCAGAGGCGCGCAGCGCATTGCTGGGCTCGGACGATCCGATGGCCTTGGCGGGGCCCCAAATCGGATTGCGATCACCCGATGAGGTTAGCGCGCGCATCCGAACCCTGCGTGAGGATGCAGCCGAGCCACCCATTTCCAACACTGAAGTAAGCCTTTTATCCGCGCTGCTTGCCGTTCGGGCAACCTGCACCGTTGCCCTAAAGCAGCTGCGCGATATTGCGGGGAATATGCCGGCAATATGCTTGGCTCTTGATGGGTTTGAAGCGCGGCTTGCTGCGTTAGAGGCCAAAGGTGTGAATGTTGAAACTCTGGATTTCGAAGCCAGTTATGGCCGAACTTCTATGGAATATTACGATGGGTTTGTGTTTGGATTTCACGCCAAGGACCGGACCGATTTGCCCCCTGTTGCCACCGGCGGACGGTATGATGCGCTCACGCGGCAGTTGGGGCAGGGGGCGACTATTCCAGCTGTGGGCGGGGTGATCCGGCCTGATGTGGTTTTGCAGCTCAAAGGTGATGCATGACAATCAAACTGGGTATACCCTCCAAAGGCCGGTTGATGGAGAAGACCTTTGATTGGTTTGACGCGCGCGGGGTCAAACTTATCCGAACAGGGGCTGAAAGAGAATATGCCGCCGCCGCTGAAGGGTTTGCCGGCTTGAGCCTTGTGCTTTTGTCCGCCTCGGAAATTCCGCGTGAGCTGGCGGCTGGACGGATTCACCTTGGGGTGACCGGTACCGATTTGGTGCAGGAAAAACTGCCCAATTGGCAACAGCAGGTGGACCCTCTTGCAGAAATGGGCTTTGGGCACGCCGATTTGATTATTGCAGTGCCAAGCTGTTGGGTAGATGTGGACACTTTGGATGACCTTGATGCTGCGGCAGCGGCATTTCGTAAAAACCACGGTTTTCGTTTGCGGATTGCCACCAAATATCACCGGCTTGTACGTGAGTTTTTGCGTGATGCCGGCGTGGCAGACTATCAAATTGTTGACAGTCAGGGCGCCACCGAAGGTACGGTCAAGAACCAAACAGCAGAAGCGATTGCAGATATTACGTCAAGCGGTGATACGTTGCGCGCCAACCATCTCAAAGTGTTGAGCGACGGTTTGGTGCTTAAATCCCAAGCCACGCTGTTTGCAGTAAAAAACAGTGAACTGGATCAACACACCAAATCCGTTCTGCAAAGCATTTTGTCCAAGCTTGCCGTCAATTAGACCCGTAAAATCATAGCGTGTTTTTGGCCAAGCACTTGGTTTACACGACACCAATATCGGCAAGCGCGTTTGCCAATTCAGGCGGCAGTTGGTCTTCATTTTCCCGTTGTGCGGCCAGATCAATTGGGGCATCGGACACTGGCAGGTAACGCCAACCCTGAAAGGGGCGCTTTTTGGCGGAAGTGGTGCGAATGATCTGCGGATCAAGCACGATCGCGCAGCGCCGAATTCCATCTGACCCGATCACCTCATCTAGCCGCAAAATACGCTGGCGGCACTGTAGGAACCCTTTGATGACCCAGAAAATCGAGCCGCCATTCAGCAAAGCCTGCTCGCGCTTGGGCCACATGCGTGTGATATGCCGCGGCAGCCCATCATCGGTTTGGGCTCTGCGGGTGGTTTGCCACTCACTCATATCTTCGACGGTCTCGCTACCGACACTTAATTTTACCAGATGAATACAGTCGGTCATACGCGCCCCCTCGCTCTGCTCAATCTAGCTGGAATTATATTTTTGGCAAGTTGACCTAGGGGATCTAAAACCCTAAAGTCTATAGCCTGCCTAGCTGCAACCAACGATGATATATGGAGCCCCCATGACACGCTTTTCTGCCCCTATTGCTGAACAAATCTGGGATATGAAATATCGTTTAAAAGACGCAGATGGCACGGCGGTGGATAGCACTGTCGAAGACACCTGGCGGCGAATCGCTTCCGATTTAGCGCGGGTTGAAGAAGATCCGGCGCAATGGGAAGAAAAGTTCTATGAAGCGCTGGAAGATTTCAAGTTTCTGCCAGCTGGCAGGATCACAGCCGGCGCTGGAACTGCGCGGAAAGTAACGCTTTTCAACTGTTTTGTGATGGGCACCATCCCTGACAGCATGGGCGGAATATTCGACATGCTGAAAGAGGCGGCGCTGACCATGCAGCAAGGCGGCGGCATTGGCTATGATTTTAGCACCCTGCGCCCCAAAGGTGCGCTTGTCACCGGCGTGGCGGCTGATGCTTCGGGGCCATTGTCGTTTATGGATGTCTGGGATTCAATGTGCCGCACCATTATGAGCGCGGGATCGCGGCGCGGTGCGATGATGGCTACAATGCGCTGTGATCACCCCGATATAGAAGATTTCATCACTGCAAAATCGGATGCAGCGCGGCTTCGAATGTTTAACGTTTCGGTTCTGATCACAGATGCTTTCATGGAGGCTGTTAAATCGGACGGTCAGCATGATCTGGTGTTTGATGGCCAAACCTATAAAACGGTTTCGGCCCGTGGGCTTTGGGATAAAATCATGCAGTCGACCTATGATTATGCCGAACCGGGCGTGATCTTTATTGACCGGATCAACCGCGCCAATAACCTTGGCTATTGCGAAACAATTGCGGCCACGAACCCCTGCGGCGAACAACCGCTGCCGCCCTATGGCGCCTGTCTTTTGGGCTCTGTCAATTTGGCGCGTTTGGTGGACAATCCCTTTGATGACGCTGCTCAGCTGGATGAGGCCGCGCTTGCCGATCTGGTAGGCACGGCGGTGCGGATGATGGACAATGTGGTTGATGCCTCTAACTTTCCGCTCGAAGCGCAGGCCCAAGAAGCCCGCGCCAAACGCCGCATAGGGCTGGGAGTGACCGGTCTGGCCGACGCCTTGCTGATGGTTGGCCAGCGCTATGGCTCAGATGAAGCGGTCAAACAAACCGAAGATTGGCTGCATCAAATTGCGCGCGCTGCGTATCTTGCCTCGGTGCAACTGGCCAAAGAAAAGGGTGCGTTTCCGCTGTTTGAGGCCGAGCCGTTTCTGGCCTCTGGCGCGATGGAAAAAATGGACAGTGACGTGCGCGATGCGATTCGCAAAGATGGCATTCGCAACGCGCTTTTGACCTCAATCGCGCCCACCGGAACCATTAGCCTTTATGCCGGCAATGTCAGCTCGGGCATCGAGCCGGTGTTTGCTTATGCCTATACTCGCAAAGTGTTGCAAAAAGACGGCTCGCGCAGCGAAGAGGAAGTGGTCGATTATGCGGTGCAGATGTGGCGCGACAAATTTGGCGATACAGAACTGCCCGATTATTTTGTTAACGCGCAAACCCTTGCACCAGCCGATCATGTCAAAATGCAGGCTGCGGCGCAAAACTGGATCGACAGTTCTATTTCGAAAACCATCAATTGCCCCGAAGACATCAGCTTCCAAGAGTTCAAGGATGTTTATCTGCAAGCCTATGAACTGGGGTGCAAAGGCTGCACCACCTATCGGCCCAATGCTGTCACCGGATCGGTTCTAAGCGTGTCCGAAACCAGTGATGAGGCCCCCGAAAGCGATCAGGGCGCAGATGTGATTTACATGTCCGAACCGCTGGACCGGCCCGCGGCGCTTGATGGCAATACCTATAAGCTCAGATGGCCCGACAGCGAACATGCGATTTACCTGACGGTCAATGATGTAGTGATCAACGGTCATCGGCGCCCGTTTGAGGTCTTTATCAATTCAAAGAATATGGAGCATTACGCCTGGACCGTGGCGCTGACCCGGATGATATCGGCGGTGTTCCGGCGCGGCGGCGATGTATCATTTGTGGTCGAAGAGCTAAAGGCCGTGTTCGATCCGCGCGGCGGAGCGTGGATTAAGGGCAAATATATCCCCTCAATTTTGGCGGCCATTGGTGGGGTGATCGAACAGCATATGATCGCCATCGGGTTTTTAGAGGGCGAGGGACTTGGCCTAAAGCATGACCCGCAATCGCAAGTGGTCAATTTGGATGGCGGCAAGGGCAAAGCCTGCCCCAGTTGCGGCCAGTATGATCTGCGGATGGTTGAGGGTTGTATGACCTGCGGCAGCTGCGGCTATTCAAAATGTGGGTGATGATGATTTTGGTTTGTGAAAGCAGTGCAAAACCCCACCACCGTGATACTGACGCAATACCAACGTGAAACAGACACCGATTTTTAGCGCGACGAAGGCCTGATGGCGGTCACGACAGCCTTGAACTTATTTCGACGAAACGTAATTTTGCTTGCTTTTTTTCGAAAAAAAGGCCCGCAGATATCTTTAAAATATGGGAAATATATTTGTCAGGGCGAAACTTAAACTTATATTGAAATCATGACTTTGGATAACGAACATTTTGCTCTTGATACTTTGAAAGCCTGTTCGCTATGTTCAAATAAGTTTGCCGAAACATCTACTGCACATGCGCCAAGACCAGTTTTCCAAGGGACAAGTTCAGCGCGCATTTTGCTTGCAGGACAAGCCCCCGGACGGCGCGTTCATGCAAGCGGTAAACCCTTTACAGATGCCTCCGGGGATCGCTTGCGCGCTTGGATGGGCATTGAAGAGGTGGTATTCTATGATCCAGAGCGCATTGCGATACTGCCGATGGCGTTTTGTTTTCCCGGGTATGATGCGAAAGGCGCTGACTTGCCGCCTCCGCGCCTTTGCGCTGATGTGTGGAGACAGAAAATGTTGGCGCAGTTTCCCAATGTTTCGTTGACTATAGCTATTGGTGGTTATGCCCAAAAATGGCATTTGCAAACACGCCAAACTGTTTCCGAAGTGGTGCGCCAATGGCGCGATTTTCTACCAGACGTTTTGCCCTTGCCCCACCCATCATGGCGCAATACTTCTTGGTTAAAGAAAAACCCTTGGTTTGAGGATGAGTTGATACCAGTGTTGCGCGAAAAAGTTCGAGACCATTTGTGATGGACCCAAAGACACCTTTAGATTGGGCCTATGCCGAAATGCAGGCTGCGCCAGACGATGAAGCTCAAAGACTTCGGTTTTTTGAGCGTGTAGCAGATTCCGAATTATTTCTGCTGCTTAGTAAAGAGCCCGACGGGAATGATATCTCGCCCGAAGTATTTGCGCCGGAAGGCGG
>ERZ1049444.2148-NODE-2148-length-13451-cov-36.167961_pt1 | contig 13451 bp, 10 predicted proteins | sample MGYA00383101_ERZ1049444 | MGnify/ENA primary metagenome ERZ1049444 (study PRJEB29581, sample SAMEA5548371) | metagenome | biome: marine; feature: coastal; material: water | depth 50 m | study: Short-term variability in the microbial, nano- and picoplankton...
CGCCCTTAACAACTGCGCCAAATTCACCTGGCCCGTCCGCTTCTGATCTACTCGGCCTTTTTTGTAAAGCAGCCGCTCGGGCAACTCAAACATTTCGATCAGCGCTGGGTGCGGATAGACTTCAATCATCCAAGGCGCATCAGAGGATGCAGGCGACAAGTGCCGAAAACCGCGGGTTGCCAACGCTTGTGCTAACTTGACACTGTCGGGCTCGGGATAGAGCGTCAGATTGCTGGCATGGCAACCCGCTTTTCGCCCCCCATAGGTCTTCGTAATCAGCTTTTCACACTCCCGTTGACCCGTCACGTTGTTGATGATCAGAGATGCATCGATTGCAACACCCGCTATTTTACGGTCGCTTTCGACCCACTGATCAATCAGCGCGACAATATTATCCAGACCAACCACTCGCTTTTCGACCTGAACAATCTCGAGTGCATTATTTTCCAATTTTGAAATCGCAACAGCCGATGAATTTTTTTCACTCTGCCATGCTAAGTCAACGCCGATGATATACGATGTCTCTGGCTTTACGATTTCAGTCATGGATACACGGGGCGTCTAAAAGAAGGCCAAGAATATCGCTTGTAGGCGGGGTTCCGCAAGATTAGGCTTTACTTAGACCACATCAGTGCAAAATAATGAATTTAAAAAGACTTAAACAAGCAGAAGCAGAATTTCTCGCGCGATATCCCGGCGGATTCAATCATCCTGACATGGTCACGATTGGCAAGAAACACAACGTTGGAAAGATGACCGAACAAGCCAAGGAGCTGCTCAGTAAAAAAGCCTTCCAAAAAACGGGTCCAGTGCTAGACAGCTTGATCAAAATCGTGAGTCGTTCTTCCATGGTTTCGATGTTTGAAAAACCCAAATTTCGTGACTATGTCAACGGCTTGGACAGAGATGAACGGGAGGCGCTGGCGATGGGTTTTCAGTTGTTGCTGCACGGAAAGCAGCAAAGAGGATTCGAAATCATCATCGATATTCTTGCGAGAGGCAAGCTGGCGAAATGGAGTTTGATCACGATCTGCCCGAACTATATGAAACCGTTAGATGAAGTTTTCGTGAAACCCACAACGGCGAAAAATGTGATCAAGTACCTAGAGCTAGAAAACCTTGACTACAAACCAAGACCTTCGTGGGCATTTTACGAAGAATTCAGACGACAAATTCTAGCAATGAAAGAGAAAGTCGACCCATCAATCTCACCCAGCAACGCGGCGTTTACGGGTTTTCTAATGATGAGTCTGGGTGATCATCAAATTTGAACGGAAGCTATAGCCGCTTAACCTCAACCTATTGGATAGTATGTGATTAGCGAAGCGTTACTGCAGAAATATCGGCAAACAGATTACATTATCGACGATGACCCACCGTTGCTAGTGAACATTGGCGAGCAAAATGATGGCTTACGTATTTTGTTTGCCAGTTTTAATGTTGAATCGGCAGCATTTATCACCGCTTGGAATCCTCATGGCCGAAAGTTGACGCTTGACGAGAACTACGATCGACAAATCGAGCTCTTGGAAGATATTTCAAATCAACGACTGAATTATTTTGTTGGGCGAGGAGAATCACAAACAGGAGACTGGTCTGAGGATAGCTATCTGGTGCTCGGCGTAAGCCTCACTGATGCTAAAGAGATAGCGAACAGACACGACCAGAATGCTTTCGTCTGGATACCCGTTTCTGGCGTACCTGAGCTCATTGAGTGTCGTTAAATCTTAGTGGCGCGAACAGATTCAGAGAGATCATCTGATTGTTGTTATTGAGTACGATGCCCCTGACCATTGTCAGAGGCATTCAAGCTCAACGAGCAAGCTTCTGGTGAATTGGTAACCCAGGACTCAGGAAACAACCCCGTCATCAAACATCTGCTGCACTCGCTCGCTATCGATCGTAAACGATTCAAGTACCTCTCGGGTGTGTTCTCCGTGCGCAGGACTGGGTGACCCCGGCGTTAATACTTCACCACCGAATCTGGGTGGCGCCTTGATCACTCGCATAGATCCCATTAAGGGATGATCGACGACACCAACAGAGTCATTAGCAGCCAATTGTTCCTGCGCCAAAACCTCGTCGCGATCAAGACAACGGGCACAGGGCACGTCAGCTTCTTTCATTCTTGACACAATATCATCCGTCGAATATTTCAGGTATTCGGCATTGACCAGTTCTTTAAAGGTAGCAATATTTCCCAGCAGTTTTTCTTGTGTATTGAAACGCTCATCAGCCAACAAGTGTTCCATGCCCATAGCAATCAATGAGCGCATTTGTTGATCCGGCGTACCCGCCGATATCGTCACCCCGCCATCACTCGTTAGAACAATGTCATACAAAATATCCGTTAGCATTGGCTGTGGTTCGATGTCTTCATCGAGCAACGTGTGATTTTGAAATCCATCAGGAAAAATAAAGAACAATCCGGCATCCAGCATCGACAAATCAATATGCTGACCCTCTCCGGTTTTTTCACGCATATACAATGCACTGGTAACAGCCTGACAAGCCGTATAAGCAGTAATCTTATCGCACACCAGACTTCTCACGAACGCAGGCTCACCTCGTCCCTGGGCCGCAGTAATACCTGCGCTGGCCTGAATAATCGGATCATAAGCCGGCGCGCTGCTCAAGGGCCCAGAGCGACCAAACCCCGATATTGCCGTATAAATTAGCCGCGGGTTCAGTGCACGAAGTGCGTCACTGCCGAGACCATGCTTATCCATCACACCGGGCCGAAAATTATGAATAACGACATCAACATGAGGGACCATCTCGCGTATGAGTGCCTGCCCTGCCTCATCCTTGATATCCACCCGTATGGCTTGCTTACCTCGGTTACAGTTGGCGAACAGCGAAGAGATGCCGCCTTTACTTTCGCCAATGTACCTCATGGGATCACCCATGCTAAGCGGCTCTACCTTAATCACCCGGGCGCCCTGCTCACACATTTGCATGGCCGCAAAAGAGGCTGTAATCATTGTCGAGAATTCTAAAATTGTCACACCTTCGAGAGGCTTCATAATTTGTCCTTTAGTCAGGGTCAGTTCGTAGCACTAATATTGCCAGTAGAACATCAGAAACGGAAATGTCATATTGGTAGAATCGCAGTGAAGCAAGGCACGTTTAAAAAGCGTTAACCTTCGAGGAAATTTCGTCTAACGGCGTTCATGGTCGCCTCGTCTATCCCTATACTTGTCAAATATCCCAAGGCACCGCCGTGGGTTTCTTCAAGACCATTTAGAAAATCATGCATCGCGGTCTCGGGCACTCCTGCATGGTGCATCATCAACTCGCGATCTACCCCTTCGGGTAATCCAACCGTCGACTCGAGAAAATCAACCTGCCGCTCGACATCGATATTCGTCAACAGGTAATCCGCTTCAATAATATCCCTTTCGACTCCCAAGACAGACAAAAGAAAAGCCGTGGAAACACCTGTTCTATCTTTACCAGCGGTGCAGTGAATAAGCATGGGATGATCGTCGGCATTTGCAAATAGTCTGAACATCTTGATCCAGACCTCCGGGCCAAACTCCAGATAACCCAGATACCGTTTGCCCGAAATTGCCGTATCGCCTACCAACTTGCTCAACTTATCGGAGCCGCCTTCTGGTATCACAGCCAGATTCTCGTATTTTGCGCCTAGTTCAGGCAGCGGCCCTCTACCCTGCTCGGCTGCTTCATCAGGCCTGCGCAGGTCTATTTGTGTTTTGATACCCATGCTCGCCAAATGTGCCAGGTCCGCCGGCGTCATTCTGTCTTGTCTTCCCCCACGATAATAACGGTGCCAGCGTACGACGCCGCCATCCCTTGTTTGGTAACCACCAATATCTCGAAAGTTGAAACAGCCTTCGAAGGCATGATGGCGTTCTGCAAAATCGTTAATCATCTTTTGTTACCTTTACATTTCAATACTGATAGATCACGGCGTTTACTGTTTATCTGGCTTGATATGATCAAGCACTCGAGCCAGCGGTGAAGGTCCTCCCATAGAGCCGTCCCCGGAAGGCGGCATATCTCCGTGCTCAAAGTCTGCCAGCGTCGCTAAACCCTGTTGAACATGCTCTGGCAATGGCGCGGCAGTGACGCCCTCAACTTCTGTTGCATACACTGGCGCAGATCGAGCCCAATGTAGCTGAGAGAAATAACCACCACCCGCTTCATGAATACTGGCCTCCGAATTACACTCAGCATGCGCCAACCAAACAACCATCGCGGAAACCTTATCTGGCGACAGCCGGTTTAGAATTTCTTCCGGCGCACCACGCACCCGCTTTTTTCCTAATGATTCCCGACGTTCGTTAACGGCCTCACCAAAATCTCTTGTCATTCGCGTATTCGCAGAGGGCACCAGTACGTTGCATTTAATATCTAGTTTCAGTTTTCTAGCCTCGAACTGAATCGAGTTAGCTAAACCCACGACACCCGCTTTGCTGGCGGCATACGCTGCGACGCCAGCACCAAACATAGCTGGTGACGCGGTCATCACAATACGTCCATATTGTTGTGCAACCAGCACCGGCCAAGCAGCCTTCATCACTGAAAATACACCCGTCAAATTAATATCGATGGTTCGTTGCCATGATTCCAGCGTCAGTTCTGACCAAGTTTCAGGCGTAAGTATGCCGGCATTGTTCACCACGATATCCAATCTTCCAAACGCACTGATTGCCGCTGCAACGACCGCCTCTCCTTCTGCTACAGAATCGTAGTTTGCGATCGCTGTACCACCCGCAGCTTCAATTTCCGCCACAACTTCATCAGCAACGTGACCCGTTGCTTGTCCGGTTCCATCGTAGGCCGCACCCAGATCATTCACAACGACTTTGCAACCGCGGGACGCCAGTAACAGGGCATGTTCACGGCCCAATCCTCTGCCCGCACCTGTGACGAGCGCAACCTGACCGTCAAACCTCAGTTTTTGATTAATTTCAGACATCGACCACCCGTTATCATGTACATAATTTGTGTCCCAAGCGTACACTTTGATGACGCACAAAAAAAGTCATTCAAGCCGCGACAAAATTCGCATGCTAAGATCATTGCTTCGAACAAAAGTATGCGCTCATGGGGCTTTCAACATCTCAAATACAACAATATCACGAGCACGGATATCTCGTGCTCGAACACTTCCTTGATGCAAAAATACTGGCAGCAGCGCAAGCTCAATTACACCTGCACTATCCAACACCCGCGATCTACCACAAAAACCCGAGCGCATATCCTGAGTTCTCTGCATCTCAATTCGCAGGGCTGGTGAACTTCCCATGGGCGTCATTCGACCTTAACCGAATAATTGTCTCAGATGACCTGCTTGAGCTCGCTGAGCAAATCCTAGAAACAGGTGATATACGTATCACCAAGGGCGAACTTTGGGCCAAATATCAGGGTGCTATCAATTATGACCAGATGTTTCACCGGGACTTCGGCAACCACACACTCGTTGTACCCAGGGAAGATCATCGCTGGAAAGAATTGACAACATTTATCTATTTGTCGGATGTCACAAAAGGCAATGGCGCGACCGCTCTAATACCCAGACAGCACACCGATCACATTCCCTTAGGTTCTCGCTATCTCGAAGATGAAAACGAATTTGAAGATCACGTTATCTTCATAGAAGCACCGGCTGGCTCTCTAGTGCTCTATTCCTATGATGTGTTTCACAGAGGCGTGCAGATCGACACACCTGGCGGTTATCGTTTTATGATGCTCGCAGACTACGCGCGACGCGATGCCCCCTGGATTGATCGGCACGCTTGGCCACATCATGGAGGGCGCAAAGAGATGCAAGAATTTATCGAGAGTATTAACGTCAAACAGCGAAACCTATTCGATATTCCGCCTCCGGGTCACCCCTACTGGAATGCACAAACATTAAAAGATATGCAGATCAGGTATCCGGACATGGATCTAACCCCCTATACCTGAGCCTACTTATTCGAACAAGCTATCTAGCTCAACACCTCGTTGATGACCAACGTCACAAACTCGTCATCTGACATGCCCAGCAACTCCTGTACAACATGCTGATTGTGTTCACCTTGCATGGGAGATCGCGTCAACGTGTGCTCTGCACCCACCCAGCGGGCAGCCTCTTTATCAATAGGAATATCGACATCCGGGGCGCCCGGTTGCTGTACCTGCTGGTAATGCGCTGATAATTGGGGGTCGTCCTCTAACATGTCCTTTAAATGTTCTACAGCCGCGGCAGCAATACCCTTTGCTTGTAGGTCATCTGCAATTGTCCACTTGTTTTTGTGACGGGCCCAGTCGCTGATGATCGCATCGAGTGCATTTTCATTGTCTTTTCTGGCGACATGTGTCGCAAATCGCGCATCATTCACCAGCGCTGGCACGCCGATCACTTCGCAAAAGGCACGCCATTGAACGTCGCTTTCGACGGCAATAGCCACCCAGGTATCGATTTCGGGATTGACCTCATCTTCAGTTCTATAGATGCCGTGAGGACAATAATTGGCATTGCGATTACTGTTTCGCGGCGGTTGCACCCCTGTGGCTTTATATTGCATCCATTCACTGCCCAATAGAGACAGCACACCCGACAATTGGGTCAGATGCAGTTGTTGCCCTTCCCCCGAACTAGCCCGTTGGCGCAATGCCGCCATCAGCGTCGCAACTAGCAGATGAGGCGATGTGAAATCAGGATAGGCAACACCAATACCGCGGGGTCGCTCTCCTTCAAAACCCGAGAGCATGTTGAAGCCTGAAGCCGCCATTAGGATATTACCCATGCTAGGTCGTTGCGCCCACGGTCCGAAGCGATGTGCACCGGGCATATTCAAAAGAATAATATCTTCCTTAAGCCCCTTCAGCACTTCGTAACCCAATCCCATCCGCTCTAGCGCGTCGGGTCGAAAATTATTGACAACGATATCAGCGGTTTTTATCAGAGACTTCACCAGTGCCAGACCTTCGGGTTTTGACAAATCAACCGTGAGCGATTTCTTCCCGGCATTCACCGCGTTGAATAACCCGCCCATATCCGGGTCTGGTTTGCCATCCGGTCCAACCTGACTACGCATAGAGTCGGGCTTTTTGGTTGACTCCACACGAATAACTTCAGCACCAAAGCTGGCTAAAATGCGCGTCCCGATTGGACCAGCGAGCACCCAACTAAAGTCGATCACCCGGAGTCCGGCCAACGCTTTCGCGGGTTCAGCAACCGTCTCACACAATTCGGAAAGCTGACCCACGGCAACTGAGTCTAGCGGATCAAGTATTGACTGATGCTCTCCCACCAACGGTGCTCGTTGAAAGTCAACGCCATCAGCCATTGCGTCAACCGGCGAACGAACATAGCCCAATGTTCTATCCAGCTCACTATGCTCAACTGCCAGGAATTGCTCGTTTACCCGGTATTGTTCCTGTTGTTCCAAATCGGGAAAATCAAGTACTGGCAAACAGATGATATCCGCCGCTAAGGCGCCGTCAACAAACTCATCTCTGGTTAACGCTGCTGCCAGCTTTAACGTCGTTGCTGCAACTGGGTTACCCTCTCGTGGCGACTCTAAACGTGCCCATCGCCAATCGTCCTCAGTCATACCATGATCAATACCCACTTTTTCAGCCCACTCGAGAAAACCGTTAAATCTGTCCGGCCGCACCAAAAGCCCGACATACTTTCCATCTTTGCAGGCCATGGCTGCAGACATACCCGGCCTTTTAGGTATTCGCTTGTGCCATTGCCACAACCCGGGACTGGCCGTTTGCATGACCGCGAGCGCAGTGGCTTCCTGTAACGACAAATCAATATGGACGCCGTCGCCACCCCGTCCATCATCACTGAAATCGCGCTGGTGTAACGCCATGGAAATCGCAGATGCGGCAGCAAGTCCGGCCATGGCATAGGAAGGGTCGGCACCTCCCTGTATCGGTGTTCCCTGCGGTGAACCGGACACTTGAATAAGCCCGCCAGCGGCACCGGCAACCAGATCGTTGGCGCGACGATCACGCCACGGTGTCGACAAGCCAAAAGGCGTCACGGAGCACTGAATCAGACCTGGGTTAATTCTGCGAAGCGCTTCATGACCTAATCCTATTGCTTCGAGGACGCCGGGTCGTTGGGTCTCAAGCAAAACATCAGCGGTGAATATTAATTTTCGAAACGTTTCTCGTTCATTCTCGTCATCTAGATTCAGCGTCACGGAATGCTTGTTAGTATTAAAATAAAGGTGACCGAACGCGCGATCAGGACCTGCACGATCATCAACAAACGGTGCCTGATGCCTGATGGTCGCACCACCCTGAGGCTCAACCATAATCACTTCCGCGCCAAGGTCGGCCAGAATGCGGCCCGCCAAAGCAGCGGAACGGTCGGCCAGTTCTATGACTCTGATACCAGCTAGCGCACGACTCATTGCAAGGGTACTCTTACTTCGCCAACCATTGCCGTAGCGCCGGATTCAAGTATCACTTCGAGATCAAACACGACCTCCTGATCAGTTGCGGCGGCCACTACAATTTTCACGTCAATCACGAGATCGGCATATACCGGTGCTTTCCAGCGAACATCAAAACTCGCGCCATAAAACAGCGCGTGTCTACCTGTATGCTGCATGATCAACTCAAGTGGAAATGAAAGCACGTGGGAACCGCCAGCAATGGGTTTTGACAGACCAGCCTTGCGCGCTAACTCGGGGTCAGAGTGAATAGGATTGTCTGGCTTCTTGGTGTCCCTCGCCTCCATCATCGCCAGACTCACGGTGATCTGTTTTTGCTCAAACGATTGACCGGTTTTAAAGCGCTTCAATTGCTCAAGACAAGGATTCTTCACCGCAGAGGAATACATCGGACCAGGTACTTCTATTTCGCTAGGGTCGGTTCCTAAAAGTTCGTCTTGCAGACCCTCTTCTACCTTGTAAGCAAGTAACCCGGTCGTCAAATTACGCGCCACAAGCTCATCGGCTTCGTTAAATGTTTGACATCGATTGGTGCCATAACGACGACCCTTGTGCACATGCCTGCCAACGGCCTCACCTTTCACCGTAAATAATTGGTCTGCTCTCAGAGGCTGAATAATGGTGAAACGTTCCCTTACCCAGACGCCTCCGGCCACCCCGCCACCGGCACCTGGCATTGCCTGCTTCGATTTTCCTTTCGGTTGACTGCCCAGCACAAACAGGGTCAACCCGGTCATCATATCCGGTGGCACCCAACCTTCAGCCGCAAGTGCTCTTGACTCTATGCCCCAGTCGCCCATGCCTATCGCTGCGCCTTCCAATTTATCTGCTCGCATCGGACCGTGCGCATCTTTTAATGGCCTCGGCCAGGTCATTTCACTCATGTCGTCAGATCCCCAATAGTTATCAATAGACTTCTACCCTTTTTGTTTGTGTCCCGGGCATCAGGCAAGCGTAAACCTTCGGGAAAAAATCCGCCAGCCTTGAGGGCGCACAAATTTGCCATGCTGCGACCGAGCCACTGGCAAAAGCGGTACGCGAACTTGCCTGCTCACGCCAATAATTTACCAGTAGGAAATAACGGTTAGGTCAAAAGAAGCTGAAGTTCATCCGGTGAAATCTTAAGCTGATCACCCTGTTTGGCGAATTCATAACTGCCTTCGGCAAGCAGTTGCTTTTTTACCTGCATATCGAGGATTTTTTCTTCCAGCGTATTCTCGGTAATCAACTTATACACGAATACCGGTTTATCCTGACCAATTCTGTGAGCACGATCGGTCGCCTGGTTTTCTGCTGCTGGGTTCCACCACGGATCATAGTGGATGACGGTATCCGCTTCGGTCAGATTTAGCCCAACACCGCCTGCTTTCAGGCTAATTAAAAACACGTTTGCATCACCCTGACGAAACTTATCTATGGCAGCATCTCGATTTTGGGTTTGCCCCGTTAGTTTTGTGTAAACAATGTTTTGCGCTTCGAGGGACTGTTCTATGAGCCCCAACATCGTTGTGAACTGCGAAAAAAGTAACACGCGACGACCTTCTTCTAGCATCTCAGGTAACATCTGCATCAAGAGCTCAAGCTTGGCTGAAGTCGTGACGGCACTCGCTTCATTTAGCGACAGCAGTCGTGGGTCACAGCAGGTTTGTCTGAGTTTGAGTAAAGCGTCAAGAATCGTAATGTGGCTTCTGGCAAGTCCCTGAGCAGCAATAGCATCACGTACTTTCTTTTCCATCGACAGGCGAATGCTCTCATAGAGAGCAGCCTGTTCATTTCCCAGCGCGACCGTTCTGATTATTTCTGTCTTCGCCGGTAACTCTTTAGCCACATCTTTCTTTCTGCGTCGAAGCAGAAAAGGCGCAATACGTTTCGAAAGCCTTGCGTGCTGTTCCTGATTTCCATGATTTTCGATGGGAGTACGAAAGCGTTTGCGAAAAGTCGCACTATCACCAAGAAAGCCAGGCATTAGAAAGTCAAACTGCGACCAAAGTTCTCCGAGGTGATTTTCCATGGGCGTGCCCGTCATACAGAGGCGATGGCGAGACCTTAACTGGCGAACTAACTGAGCAGCCTGGGAATTGTGGTTCTTGATGACCTGCGCTTCGTCCAACACAATATAATGGTAGGCCACATCCAACAAGGCTGCTTGATCTCGAACTAATAGCGGATAGGTAGTCACAACCAGATCATAGTGCGAAATCGATCCAAACTGATCTTGCCTATTCCCGCCCTGCAGCACTAGCACTGAGAGATCAGGTGTAAACTGTTTGACTTCTCTTCGCCAATTACTCATCAGGCTCGTCGGCGCAACAATCAGGCAGGGACGATCCATGCGTTTTCTTTCTTTCTCGATCTGAAGATGCGCTAGCACCTGCACTGTCTTACCCAGCCCCATCTCGTCTGCAAGAATGCCATGAAAACTGTACTGACGAAGAAATTGCAGCCAATCGACTCCACGCTTTTGATATGTCCGGAGGCTCGCCTTGAGCCCTCGCGCGGTTTCAACAGGGACAACACCCTGAAAGTTATCCAGCTTTGAAGCAAGTTCGCGCATGGATGCACCGCCTCGCCAAACGATATCCGAACCCATTGCTTGATCGAGCTCTCTCAGCTTCACCGCATCATATTTTTCTAGTCTGAATTCGTTGCTCACGGACTTGGATGCACTTTGATGTGCTTGGTCGTATAGCTCGTACAAGATATTGCAGATCGGTCGAACACGTTCGGAAGGTAACTCAAGATAGGTATGCCCGCTTATCGCAACCGAAAGTATCGGCGGCAAATGATCAAGATCGTACTGATGCAGGATCTGGGTAATTAATGGTAAGAGAGGATATTTCTCACCCTGAACTTGAAGATCAAACCTGAGATCAAACCAATCATTTCTCTCTTCGGCACGCTGATCTGAGTCGGATTCCAGCGACGCCTCCCATTTGTCGACTTCGACAAAAGTCAGGGAAAAATCTGGAGAAACTTCAATCAACCAACCATCAGCTTTCAATAAAGGGACCGTTTCTTTCAAAAACAATCGCCATCGATCAATTTCGTCCACTCGGACCTCGGGTGCACTTTGCACTTGCCCGCTGTCAAAGCCCAACCAACAGTCAACGCCGCTTTGTGTATTCTCTTTCAAACCCATCCGTTGTAGTTGTTGTCGAAAATGATATTCCGTTTCAAGATTTCGATGAATCGATAACACTTCGCCGCCTTCCATCAAATTCACAACAGGAATTACCGGGTATACAGGAATCTCTACACGCTGATATTTAAACTTGAGAGATATTCGATGATGTGTTGTTGCGAGTTGCTGAACAGTGTCAATACGTAGCAGGGGCACCGGCAACTGACCCACTATCTTTATTGGGTCAACCTTTCCAGGCAAAGGGAGTGGTGATTCAGGCATTTCAATAAACAAATGTTCACTAAAACTGTTGACTTCGTTTTGAGTCAACCGTGGGGCTTCGTGCAGAAGTTGCCATTCTTGGTTGTTAAAGTTCGCGCCTGAAATCGATCCGATACACCAGATCTCCTGATCTAGATAGTGCGGGGGAAATAGATTAAGCACCTTCGCAGCTGGTTTTACTGCCAATTCAAGCTGTAGATTGTCGTCAGTCATTGCTTGCCAATCGACGTGCAGTGCTCTGGCTGCGCCGAACGATAACGGGGGATTTTTTGTTTCTTGCCAAAAACAGCGTCCTGTACCGATCATTCTGGAAAGGCACAACTGACCAAGCTCACCTGATATGCCATATTCGTCAGCGTAGCCACCGATGCTATCGAATGCGCCCAGCATTCTATTTATCTGAACATCTGCCTGTGTCGCTGAACTCAGACGATTCAACAAAGCGTGCTGTCCTAGTTTTCTGCCCTTGGTTCGCGCACCATTGTTGTTGATTTTGCACGCCACATAACGAACCTTCAGATCATTGGAACGAAACCCCTCGTCAAGAATATAGGCAATAAACTCCTCATCAGCACTAACAGACTCTGGCTGGCCAGCCCTTTTGAGGTTATTGACCCAATCCAGTTTTACAACGAGCTGCTCAGCTGGGTCTGCGTTGGCAGTATCACTATAGAAGAGACAAGCCGCCACGACGTGTTCGCAATTAAAACCGACAGAACATGAACAAATCCCATCGATGTGAATGCCAAAAGTGCCAGACGCTTCCAGACCGATTTCCTGCAGGAACATACTTCCACTAACACTCACCTTCGAACGCAGGATCACATATTCGCTATCGATGGCCTCAGGGATACCTTCTACCACAGCCCCCTGCGCAAAATAATTTTCACCACGGTCAAAGGTAGATCCACCTGCAACGTGGCGAATGTCTTGATGGGTTAATTTCAACATTCAGGTAATGAGTATTTTCGAAACCGGGATCATTTGATAATTAGTGGTTAGAAGCAAGACGCGTCTAGACCGGCGTATTGTTAGCCGTAATCAGCTAGGAAGTAACGTTACACTATTCTACCCGATAACCCCGAGACAGATAGTCAAAATCTCGGAGTTCACGGTTATCAGGATGCTGTAAATAAAAATTATTGTGATACGAGCGAATCTCTAGAATTTTGCCATCCCGAAACCTGTACCACTCTGCGCCCCTGAGAATTTCTGGCATCGTCGTTTGTTTGGGCTGCCATTTCATACTCCACTCGATGACCGCTTCATTTTCCTGCACAACAGCATGATCTAGTTGCCAGTTCGCCTGCGTTAGCGGTGCGACTTTAGCCCAGTAATTTGCGAGCCCGTGCGCACCTACCACCTTCGAATGATCGACAAAATAGTGCACAACATCATCCGTGAAAGTTGACATCATCAGGTCAATATCCGCGGTGTTACAACCGTCGTAGTAACGATTGATCAAATCAATGAAATTGTGCCCGGACTGTCTTGGTGTCATTGGTTGCTCCCCTAAAACCTTAATATCAATGCCGAATTTTATACATTCTTCCTAAGTTCAAGCCCAAACAAGAATAACAGGCTCGTCGTAAACTGAGAGACAGCCTGAGCCAGTGATT
>ERZ1049444.2149-NODE-2149-length-13448-cov-4.173449_pt1 | contig 13448 bp, 12 predicted proteins | sample MGYA00383101_ERZ1049444 | MGnify/ENA primary metagenome ERZ1049444 (study PRJEB29581, sample SAMEA5548371) | metagenome | biome: marine; feature: coastal; material: water | depth 50 m | study: Short-term variability in the microbial, nano- and picoplankton...
TTTCAGAAGCAACTAAAGCATTTGGTACGCCAGAAATATTTATTGAAAAATGTGTGCTAACACCTAAACATATAGAAGTGCAAATACTTGCAGATAGCCATCAAAACAATATCCATCTTTATGAAAGAGATTGTTCTGTTCAAAGAAGAAATCAAAAACTTATAGAAATTGCTCCCTCACCTCAATTAGATGAAAAACAAAGAAATTATATTGGTAATTTAGCCGTAAAAGCTGGAAAAACTGTTGGTTATGAAAATGCTGGCACCGTAGAATTTTTATTAGATAATGAAGATAATTTTTACTTCATGGAAATGAACACTAGGCTACAAGTAGAACATACTGTTACAGAAACTATTACGGGCGTTGATATTGTCCAAGAACAGATAAGAATCGCAAGTGGCCTAACATTAAGCTATAAACAAGAAGATATATCTTATAGAGGCTTTGCTATTGAATTTAGAATCAATGCTGAAGATCCAAAAGAGGACTTTTTACCGTCTTTTGGTAAAATAACAAGGTATTATTCTGCCGGTGGCCCAGGAGTTCGTACAGATGCTTCAATATATACAGGATATATAATACCGCCCTATTATGACTCTATGTGCGCAAAATTAACAATATGGGCAATGGACTGGTTAGATACAATTCAAAGAGGAAGAAGGGCTTTAGGTGATATTGGTATATTTGGAATTAAAACAACAATTCCCTATTATCTTGAAATACTTAAAAATCAAAACTTTATTGATGCTCAATTTAATACTAGTTTTGTAGATACGCACCCAGAACTTGTAGAATATGATGATGAACTGCCGCCAGAAGTAATTGCAGCAGCCATCAGTGCCGCAATTGCTGCACATGAAGGAATATAAAAATATATGAAAAAAATTAATATAACAGAACTTGTTTTAAGAGACGGGCATCAATGTCATATTGCAACTCGATTAAGAACCGAAGATATGATCCCAATATGTTCAAAACTTGATAATCTAAATTTTTGGTCTATTGAAGCTTGGGGAGGAGCAACATTTGATGCATGTGTTCGATATCTTAAAGAAGACCCATGGGAACGCTTAATTAGATTAAGAAAAGCCCTACCAAATAGCAAAATCCAAATGTTATTAAGAGGTCAAAATCTGTTAGGCTATCGTCATTATTCAGATGATGTTGTAGAAATGTTTGTAAAAAAATCAGCAGATAATGGAGTTGATATTTTTAGAATATTTGATGCATTAAATGATATTAGAAATATTGAAGTTTCAATAAAAGCAGTAAAAAAATATAAGAAACATGCGGAAGGAACTATTTGTTATACAACATCCCCTGTTCATAATATTGAATACTTTGTAGCTTTAGGTAAAAAAATCGAAGAGCTTGGATGTGACAGTATCGCAATTAAGGATATGGCTGGATTATTAACTCCACAGGATACTAAAGATTTAGTTAGTTCATTAGTTAAAAATACTAACCTACCAATTCATATGCATTGTCATGCAACTTCTGGGTTAGCTAGTATTAATCTTATTACAGCGGTTGAATCAGGAGCTACGATAATTGATACATGTAATTCTAGTTATTCAGAAGGAGCTAGTCATCCATCAACAGAATCAATAGTAGTTGCACTTGAAGGTATGGGCTATAAAACTGGTATTGATTTATCAAAAATAGATGAGATTACTGATTACTTAAAAGAAAATAGAAAAAAATATTGGCAATTTGAATCTGAATTTACAGGATTAGATCCAAAAGTATTAATCAACCAAGTTCCTGGGGGGATGATTTCAAACTTATCTAATCAACTTAGAGATCAAGGTGCAATAGATAAAATGAATGATGTTTTAAAAGAAATTCCTACGGTTAGAAAAGATTTAGGTTACCCACCCCTGGTTACCCCAACATCTCAAATAGTTGGAACACAAGCAGCATTAAATGTCATTACTGGAGAAAGATATAAAACAATTACATCAGAAGTAAAAAATTACTTTTTAGGTCAATATGGAATGGCTCCTGGAAAATTAAATGCCAATATAAAGAAAAAAGCTATCGGAGATGAAAAAGAAATTACATCAAGACCGGCTGAGAAATTAAAACCAGAATTTAATAATCTCAAAGTTAAATCAGAATCTTTTGCTTCAACAGAAGAAGATATTTTAACTTATGCTATGTTTCCAGATATAGCGACAACATTCTTACAAGAAAGAAATGCAGGCACATTAGAGCCAGAAATTCTGTTAAATAAAAATGCAGAGATGAGTAAAGGTGATCATTTCGCACCTTCTGAATTTAATATTACATTACATGGAGAAACTTATCATATAAATCTTACTGGTTCAGGTGATCCAAGCGAGCATGAAAGACCATTTTATGTTTCAGTTGATGGGATTTCAGAAGAAGTATTAGTTGAAACATTAGATGAAGTATTAGTTAATAAACCTTCTGGCACTGAAAATTCAAAAGGAAATAAGGAAAATAGAAATACAAAAAATGAAACAAGAATAAAACCAAATCATGATGGATGCATAACTACAGCAATGCCAGGAAAGATTATTGATATTAAGGTTAATATTGGTGATAATGTTTCTGCAGGCGATAGCATTATTGTAATAGAAGCAATGAAAATGGAAAATGAGATTCAAGCATCTAAAAGTGGGACAGTTGTTGCAATAAATATTAAAAAAGGTGATGAAGTTTCACCAAATGAAACTTTACTTGAAATTCAATCTTAATATTTAATTAAAAATGTCACAAATTATCCTTGCATCTTCATCTGTTTACAGAAAAGAATTACTTCAGAGATTATCATTAAAATTTAAAGTTATTAATCCGGATATAGATGAAACAAAAATAGAATCTGAGAATGCGTATGAATCTGCTGAAAGGCTTGCTGAAGAAAAAGCTAAGAAGATTGCAAGTAAATTTAAAGAAGCTATTGTAATTGGCTGTGATCAAACAGCAGAATACAATAATATTCAAATTGAAAAGCCATTAAATTACGAATCATCTCTATCTCAATTAAAAGAATTAAGTGGTAAAAAAGTAAATTTCTATAGCGCTATCTTTATAACTCATTTCAATAAAAATATTACTCATAAAAAAGTTATTAGTTTTAATGTTAAATATAAAAAATTATCATTAGTTGAAATTAAGAATTATTTAAAACATGAAAAGCCATTTAATTGTGTAGGAAGTATAAAATCAGAAGGTTTAGGCATAAGTCTTTTAGAAGAAATTAATAGTAATGATCCAACTGCAATCATCGGTTTACCTTTAATTACATTAGTCTCTTTATTAAAAGAATTTGGAATTAAGATTAATGCAGGGTGATAATCAAGAGTTAGGTACACTTTTTATAATACCCTCTTCAATAGAGCAAAATGAAAATATTCCTTTTTTATTAAAAGAACAAAAAGAATTATTAAATAATATAAAATATTTTATTGTTGAAAATGAAAAAATAGCTAGAAAAACAATTAAAGAATTAAATTTAAATACACGAATCCAATTAATCACAATTTATAAACACAATAATAAAGCAAAGCAAACAGATATAAAAGAGGCTTTAAAACCTATATTTAAAGGTAATGATGTAGGCCTACTTTCAGATTCTGGAAGTCCTTGTATTGCTGATCCTGGTTCTAAAATAGTAGAATATGCACACTTAAAAAAAATTAAAATAAAACCTCTAATTGGGCCTTCATCAATTACATTAAGCTTAATGGCGTCTGGATTTAATGGTCAAAAATTTAAATTTCATGGATATATTCCAATTAATAAAAATGATAAAAACAGATATATTAAAAAAATGATGGCCGCCATAAAAATAGAAGGAGAAACTCAAATATTTATAGAAACACCATACAGAAATCAAAAACTTTTAAAAGATTTACTAGGAATATTAGATAAAAAAATTAGGCTTTGTTTGGCTATAAATTTAACTGGAAGTAAAGAGAAAATAATTACCGACTCCATAGCCAATTGGCGCCTTAAAAAAAATATTAATATCGATAAACAATTATGTGTTTTTCTTATTAACTAATTCTTTTACTGGTTTAAAAGATAATCGATAAATTTCATTAGCTCCATAACGATTTAATAATTTAAGGTGCTCTCTTGTTGGATAACCTTTGTTTTTTTTTAAATTATATTGTGGATATTTTTGATCAAGTTTAATCATATATTTATCTCTTTCAACTTTAGCTACAATAGATGCAGCTGAAACAGATTGAATTAATAAATCAGCTTTAACAATCGCTTTCATTGGTATTTTTTTTATATCTGGGCAATAAATTCCGTCAATATATATAAGATCTGGCTCTCTTTGAAGAAGGTCAAAAGCTCTCTTCATTGCTAACAATGATGCTTGTAAAATATTAATTTTATCTACTTCTTCAACAGATGCCGTAGCGAATGAATAATCAGTAGCTTTTAACTTTATTTCTTCATATAAAAAATTTCTATTTTTTTCTGATAGCTTTTTTGAATCTGTTAAATTAGATATAGTCACATTAGTATCTAAAATTACAGCGGAGGCAAAAACTGGCCCGCACAGAGGTCCTCTTCCTGCTTCATCTATTCCACATATGAGAGTCATTTTATATAATTAATTATTTTCTTATAAATAATTTCAGATGAATTTCTTTTAAGGCTTAAATGAAGATCTTTAAATACAGTATTTAAATTATTTTGTAACTTCTTATTAGTCAAAATTTTAATCGTTTCTTTAGAAATTTTTTCAGGAGTTACATCATTCTGTAAAAATTCTGGAACTATAAACTTTTTTAATAAAATATTAGGTAGCCCAATGTAAGGAATTAAAAGCATCCTTTTAAGAAGTAACCATGAAAATAAAGAAGTTTTATATATAATTATCATCGGCTTTTTAAATAATGCAGCTTCAAGAGTTGCTGTTCCAGAAACAGAAATAACTATATCTGAAGCACAAATTACATCATGAGAATGACCAATAATAAGTTTAATATTTTCAATTCTATTTTTATTTGCATTAAGACTGTTTATTATGAAATGATAATTATCTTTCGAATTAACAGGAATAACAAATTCAGGCCTTCTTAATTTTTCCCAATTAAATTCTTTATTAATTGCATTTGCAGAATTAATTATTACATCTATATGATTTTTTATTTCGCTTATTCTGCTACCTGGTAAAAGAGCAATAATTTTATTATTGCTTAAATTTAATCTTTTTCTACTTTCTATAGTATTTGGTTTAAGTGGTATTTTATTAGCTAATGGATGCCCTACAAATGTTACTGGTACTTTCGCTTTTTTAAAAATTTTTAATTCATGAGGAAAAACTGAAAATAAATGATTAATATTTTTTTTAATTGTATATATTCTATTCTTTCTCCAGGCCCATACCGAAGGAGCAACATAATGAAAAGTTAAAATATTCTTATTTTTTAATTTTTTTTCAATTATAAAATTAAAATCTGGTAAATCAATCCCAATAAAGATATTTGGTTTTTCTTTCAAAAAATAACTTATCACTTTACTTCTTAAAAATAATAAACGAAAAAATTTCTTATATACATCAAGGTAGCCATGAACACTTAATTCACTATAGTCAATATAAGAAACTAGGCCTTCCTTTCTCATTAATGGGCCTCCAACTCCAATAAATTGTAGATTTTTAGTTTTTGAATTTAAATAATTTATTAATTGACTGCCAATTAAATCACCTGAAGCCTCACCAGCTAAAATAGCAATTTTTGGCATTTATCTTATAAGCCCTCTATTTGATTTATTTATAAAATCAATATATAGATTAATCTCATTATTATTTTTTGCGAGAGTCGTAAGTGATTTTTTAGCTTTTTCTATAGTATTACCTTCTCTATAAATTATTTTGTATGCTTTTTTAATATTTGTAATAGATTGAACCGAGAAATTCCTTCTTTTTAATCCTTCAATATTAATTCCGTTGGGTTTTGCATTATATCCAACAGCCCTAACATATGGTGGAATATCCTTAAAAGTAACTGTGCCAACAGCAGTAATAATATGTGCCCCAAGCTTACAAAACTGATGAACCAATGTAAAACCACCGAGTATTGCAAAATTATCTATTTCTACATGTCCCGCGAGTGAAGCATTATTAGCTAAAATAATTTCATTTCCTAATTTACAATCATGAGCTATGTGAACATAAGCCATTAACCAATTATTATTTCCTATTTCGGTAACACCTGCCCCACCACTAGTACCAACATTAAAACTACAAAACTCTCTTATCGTATTATTATCTCCAATTTTTAAAAAAGTTTTTTCATCTTTAAATTTTTTATCTTGAGGAATCTCACCTAGCGAACAATAATGATAAATTTTATTATTTTTTCCAATATCAGTATTGCCTGATAAAGTAACAAAATTTCCAATTTCAGTACCTGCATCAATACTAACTCCTTTACCGATAACTGAATGGGCGCCAATTTTTACATTGGAATGTAATTTAGACTTAGGATGAATTAATGCTGTTGGATGAATTTTTTGTTCAAATTCCATAAAACTTTATTTATTAATTTCTTTTAAAATACACATCATATTAGCTTCAGCAACAACCTCATTATCAACGGTAGCAGTTCCTCTATATTTCCATATACCCTTAAGAATTCTTTCTATTTTTACATTTAATATTATTTGATCACCAGGATATACTGGTTTTTTAAATCTAACATTGTCAATACCAGCAAAATAATAAACTGAATCTTCAGTAGGTTTTGCATCCATCGTTTTAAATGATAATAATGCTGCCGCTTGAGCAAGAGCTTCAACTATTAAAACTCCAGGCATAACTGGATGATAAGAAAAATGTCCAGGAAAATAAGGCTCATTTACTGTTACGTTTTTAATAGCTGTTATTTCTTTTCCAAGATCAATGGATATAACTTTATCAACAAAAATAAAAGGGTATCTATGCGGTAAATGCTCTAGTATTTCATGTATATCCATTGATAAATCTTTGCTGGCCATATTACTTCCTTTTTTCTTTTAATTTTATTGCTAACTTAAGCCAATCTTTATGCTCCATAAAAGGCATAATAGCAGTATATTTCTTATCAGATTTATTTAATGACTTCGTAATCATTGTTCCTGGCGAAATCGTAATATTGTCATTAATTTTAAGGTGGCCTAAAATCATTGCTGCGCCACCGATTTTACAATTTTTGCCTATTTGAGTACTTCCAGCTATACCAACACAACCTGCTATTATTGTATTTTCATCAATAAAGCAATTGTGGCCAACTTGTACTTGATTATCAATTTTTACCCCTGAGCCTATAATTGTGTTATCAATTGTACCTCTATCAATTGTTGTATTTGAACCAATGTCAACATTGTTATAAATAATTACAGAGCCAATTTGAGGCATTTTGTTCCATAAATTATCAAGATCCTGAGTGTATCCAAAACCCTCGTTACCAATAGAAGCATTAGAGAAAATCTCGCAATTTTTCCCAATTACCACGTCATTACCAATCGTTACATTAGGATGTAATTTTGTACCTTCATCAATAATTACATTGCTACCAATTGAAACATTTGATGATATAAAAACATTTTTACGAATTATTGATTTGTCACCAATTGAATTAAATGGTCCAATATAGCAATCTTTAGATATATTAGTATTTTCTCCTAAATTTACATTTGAATGAATGAAGGGTTCAAAAGTATTAGTTTTAAGAAAAAAATTAGCGACTTTAGCAAATGCTAAATATGGGTCATCGACTACTATCGAATCACCATTATGTAAATCAACATCCTCTTGCTTTAAAATAACAATTTTAGCTTTAGTTTTCTTTAAATCATTAATTAATTTTCGATCCGCAAAAAAAGTAATCGATGATTTATTCGATGATTTAAGTGATGAAAAGTTATCAATTACTATATTTTTATTTGAACATTTTCCATCTATAATAAGTGACAATTTTCCAGAAGTAATATCCTCCATTGTCTAAAGCCTAATATTTAATTATTTATTTAGCGTTACCTAAAGCCTTTATGACTACAGAAGTTATATCAACTTTTTTCCCTGCATAAGCAACGCCTTGATATAGTACTAAATCATAATTTTGTTCTTTTGCAACTTTTTCAACAGCAACATTTACTTGAACTTGAACTTTTGCAATTTCTTCCCTTCTTCGCATATCTATATCTTCTCTAACTTCACGCTCTTCTCTTTTAGCTTCAATTTTTAAAGATTGAATTTCTTTTGATTTTTTAGTTCGCTCAGCCTCAGACATAGTCATGCTATTTTTTCTAAATGCATTTTCTTTTTCTTGTATTTTCTTTACAGCCTTTTTCAAACTAGCAGTTCTTTTTGTAAATTCTTTTTCTAATTTTTTATTAGCTGCTACTGTTTGTGGAGCTTCTTTCAATATTTTTTGAATCTCGACAAAACCAATTTTAATTTCCGCTAATGAAATATTAGACGTAAAAATTAAAAACAAAAATAAAGCTATAAATTTTTTCATAATTTTTTTCCTTTAGATATTAAATTTAAACTAAAAAGTACCGCCCATGCCAAATTGTAACTCACTTACATTATCATGTGCACCCTCATTTAGTGGTTTTGCATATGATATTGATAATGGGCCAAATGGTGAAAGCCAAAGGGCCCCCATACCTGCACTATACCTCATTTCATCACCCCCAAAATTATTTTTAAACACACCTCCAGCATCAATAAAAGTACTCAATCTAAAGCTTTTAATATTTTTTAATCCTGGAGGCGGAAAAAAGAGCTCAGCAGAACCATATACTGATTTTTTTCCTCCCGTTGTCTCATAGGCTCCTGTAGCTGAATTTATAGTTTTCTTACCAATTGAACCCTGCTCATAACCCCTTACATTTTTTGGCCCACCCATAAAGAAGTTTTTAAAGAATGGATATTTCTTATCTCCATAACTATCAGCATACCCTAATTTTCCTTTTAATTTAAAGGACATATCATTTGAAATCGGCCAGTACCTCTCGCCTTTAGCGATAAGTTTATAAAATCTCATATCAAAAATTGGGGCAGCAACTTCACCTACAAAATGATAATAAGAACCCTTGGTTGGAAATTGTGCATTATTTCTTGTATCTCTTGCAATTGCAGATGCAAGAGTAAAAGAATCAGTATTACAACCATTAGTTGAGGTAGTTGAAGTCATATCTTGACAAAAAGATATATATTCTTCAGATGCATTAGCTCCAAGCTCAATATCAGTTAAATCTAAAGTACTAGTTAAAGCTATAGAATTATATTCTGACAAAGGAACCCCAAAAGATACACTTGTTCCATATGAATATGTATTATAATCCGCCGTTGTTAAGTCTTCAGTATTAACATCTCTTCTATAAGCACCAAGGGTTCTTGACACCCCATCATCTGTCCAATATGGATCTGTATAACTTAAAGCATAAGTTTTATTAACTTCACCTGTACTAATGGAACTAGTTACGGTATTTCCAGTACCTAAGAAATTGGATTGGCTTACTGTTAAAGTACCAACCAAACCTTCACCAGAACTAACGCCAGCTCCCATCATCAATTTACCTGTATTTCTCTCAACAACATGAAAATTCACATCAACTTGATCAGTTGTGCCAGCCACATTAGAAGTCTGAACATCAATAGTATCAAAATATTGTGTTGCAGAAAGTCGAGTTTTTGAACGATCTACCTTATGTTTTGCATACCAAGATGCCTCAAACTGCCTCATTTCTCTTCTTATAACACTATCTTTTGTTTTTTCATTACCAAAAATATTAATTCTACGTACGTAAATTTTCTTTCCTGGATCAACAAAAAAATTAAAACTAACAGTTCTTGCCTCTTCATCAACATCAGGTATTGCATTTGCATTTGAAAAAGCATAGCCATAATCACCTAATATTTGATTTAATCTATTTGTAGTTGCTGTTATTTCAGCCCTATTAAAAACCTGGCCTTCTTTTATGACAATTTGTGACTCGAGTAAAACTTCTGGTATATTTTCATATTTACCAGAAAGCTGAGTTTTGCCAATAAAATATTTATTACCTTCTGTAATTGATATATCAATATAAACCTTCTTTTTATTCTCTGAGATTCTTATTAATGAGGAATTAATTTTAAAATCTAAATAACCTCTATCCATATAAAAACTTCTTAATTTCTCTAAATCGCCATTTAAAACACGCTTTGAATACCTATCGTCTTTATTCCACCAAGATAAAAAATTTGTTACTTTAAGATTAAACGACAGTAATAAATCTTCTTTTTTATAAAGCCTATTTCCAACGATATTAATTTCTTTTATCCTTGAAACAGTGCCTTCTTCAACATAAATATTTACCCTCATTCTATTTCTTTCTAATGGTATAGCTTCAGCAGTAACTGAAGCAGTATATTTACCTAAAGCTAAATATTGATTTGCTATTTCTTGTTCCACTCTTTTTAAATCTGTTTTATCAAAGACTAGTCCTGATGCAACATTCATCTGACTTAAGCCTATTTTCAATTTATCATCTTGAAAGGCCTTTACACCAAAGAAGTTCAATTCAGAAATTATTGGTTTTTCATTAACAATAATAATGATTTTACTACCTTCTTGCTCAAGAATAATATCTTTAAATTGCCCAGTTTTGTATAAAAGTTTAATAGTTAAACTAACATCGATTTCATCCAAGGGGTCATTAACATCAAAAGGGAGATTGCTGAACACTAGTCCAGGCTCAACCCTTTGAAGGCCTTCAATTTTAATGTCACTAATTAAAGCTTCTTCGCACGTAGCAGAAAAACTAATCAATATAAACAACAATGTTAATAATAATTTTCTCATTTTAATCGAACAAAAAATTAAAAACGTCATTATATACTGCTAAAGTGAATACAAGAAATAAAATAATCACTCCAAGTCTTTGAGAAATAATCATTTTTTCTCTATTTAAAGGTTTTCCTAATACCCCTTCAATCATATAAAAAATTAATTGTCCTCCATCTAATGTTGGTATTGGTAATAAATTAAGGAAACCTATATTAATATTTAAAAATACTAAAAAACTTAAATATGAGATCAACCCAATTGATATTGTGTCTGAAGACAATTCAGCAATTGCAATTGGCCCTGAAAGCAATCTCCAATCAATATTTCCAGTAACAATATGTATAAAAGATTTAAATACCATTTTTATACCTGAAATAACATCATAAAAAGATTTAGAAATACTCTCTAAAGTATTGAATTTAAAAGAATAAATATATATTTTTTTGTTAATAAGTTCAGGTTTAATCATCACCCCAATAACCCCGGCAGGCTTCACACTATCAGAATTTTGTCTCGGCGTTACCTGAATAGATACTGGTTCATTATTTCTTAATAATTTTATGGTTATTTCAGTATTTACTTTATTACGAATTACATCTACAAAATCTGAGGCATTGTAAATTAAATTGTCGTTAGCACTAACAATTCGATCATTTTTCCTGATATCAGCTATATAAGCAGGCGAATCTACAATTACTTCGTTTATTAACAATGAATTTCTACCAGATGGAAAGAAATATAAGCCATTTATATTTTTTTTATTAGCTTTATTTCTTTTTAAATCTAATCGATCTTTATTATTAACAGTAATTAAGATTTCTTTATTATTTCTAAGAAGTAAATAGCTTAAATCTTTATTCGCAAACTCAATAAGAGCTTTACTATGATCAGTTAGAGACTTAATCTTTTTATCATTAATTGAAATAATTATGTCGTTTTCTTTAAAACCAACCTGACTTGCAATACTTTCTGGCTCAACCGCAGTTATTTTGGGGAGAATTTTATACTGATCACCTTGATTTAAAAATATTAATAAAATAAAAGCAAAAATAAAGTTTATTAAAGGGCCAGCTAAAACAATAATTGATCTTTTTAATACAGAAATATTTTCAAATAAATTTAAACCCTTAAATTTAGAATCTTCATAAAATTTTACAAAACCACCAAGAGGAATAAGCCTTAAGCTAAACTCTGTTAACCCTATTTGTTTTTTATATAAAGCCTTACCAAAGCCTATAGAAAATTTTTCAACGCTGACTTTAAATAATTTAGCCATTACATAATGACCAAACTCATGAATAACTACAACTAAAGAAATGGTAAATAAAAAAGATAAAATGCTATGCAATACTATAACCTTTTAATAAATACTCAGCTTTAACTCTCGCTTGTTCATCTAGTAGTAATATCTCTTCAATGCTTTCAAAAGGTTTACTTTCAGCCTCATTAAGAGCTCTCTCTATTAATTCTGGAATTTGAGTAAATTTAATTTTTTTATTCAAAAAAGCATTAACTGCAACTTCATTTACTGCATTAATTTCAATGGGATAACTTCCTCCCTGCTTTAAACATTCATAAGCCAATTTAAGGCACTTAAATTTTTCTAAATCAGGCAATTCAAATTGCAAATCACTAATAGATGCAAGATCAATACCATTAACACCAGAAAATATTCTTTCTGGATAACTTAAAGCATAAGCTATTGGTACTTTCATATCAGGCGTTCCAAGTTGAGCGAGACTGCTACCATCCATAAACTCAACAAGCGAATGAATAATGCTTTGTGGGTGAATGAGCACTTCAATTTTTTTATAGTCTATTTTAAATAAAAAAGCTGCTTCAATAATCTCTAGCCCTTTATTCATCATAGTTGCAGAATCTATTGTTACTTTTTTACCCATATCCCAATTTGGATGATTTAATGCGTCTTCAATTTTTACATTTTGTAATTCTTCTAATGGGGAGTTTCTAAAAGGGCCACCAGAAGCAGTTAAAATTAGCTTATTAATTCTGTCAGTATTTTTTTGATCATGGATTACTTGAAAAATAGCATTATGTTCACTATCGACTGGAATAATTAATCCATTATTTTGCTCACATACTCTCGATAATAAATCACCTGCCATCACCATTGATTCTTTATTGGCCAAAAGAATTCTTTTGCCTTTTTTTGCAGCTTCCATTGTTGAAATCAATCCAGCTGAGCCTGTAATTGCAGCTAATACTATAGATACATTTTCATGCCCTGCTATAAATTTATGCCCTTCAGAACCAAATAAAATTTCAGTCTTTAAGTTTTTTTCTTTTAATAAAGCTAATAATTTAGATTGTGAATTCTTATCTTTGGTAACAATATAAGATGGATTAAATTCTAATGTTTGATTAAATAATAAATCTATATTTTCATGTCCTGATAAAGCAAAAACTTTAAATTTATCAGAATGTAATTTAATAACATCAAGTGCGCTTCGACCAATACTTCCAGTTGAACCAAGAATTGAAATAGTTTTCATGTCATGCTACCAATTGGTTGATTATTAAAATAACCAATGTAACAAGAGGCATTGTAGAACATAAACCATCAATTCGATCTAAAAATCCACCATGGCCAGGAAGTAAAGAACTGCTATCTTTTAA
>ERZ1049444.2150-NODE-2150-length-13437-cov-4.332760_pt1 | contig 13437 bp, 10 predicted proteins | sample MGYA00383101_ERZ1049444 | MGnify/ENA primary metagenome ERZ1049444 (study PRJEB29581, sample SAMEA5548371) | metagenome | biome: marine; feature: coastal; material: water | depth 50 m | study: Short-term variability in the microbial, nano- and picoplankton...
AGCGAATCCTCCTCGGAGGTCATTCACAAAGGATTGGAGGTACCCGTACATGTTTCCGCGGTCAAGTTGCTGAGCAAGGTCAACCAAATTTCTTTCTCTTTGGGTCTCGTCCATCTACTGACTCTCCTTTGATGGTTCTGGCGAAGCAGTGTCCAAGCCCATGTGATGCAGAGCAATCCACTCGCCGTCACGTCGGATGAGAATGCCTTTTCTTCCTGGCGTGTGGTCAAATGGAAGTCGAACCGATTGCATGGTCCAATCGTTAGGGTCCAAGAACTCTCCAACCGATGCATCTTCGTTGATGTAATCTACAGTGGTGAATTCATGCCGTTGAGCAATGACTTTGGCACTTTCGAGGTCCCTCCATGATGCGCCGGTGCGCTCTTGTCGGTCCACTCGTTCCATGAGGGCTCCCTCTTTGGTCCATGATGAGGGCCTCCACATGTTATCCCTCCAAACGACAACATCTCCAATTTCATAACCCGGTTTTCGGTAAAGGAGAGTTAAACGAGTTACGTCCACTCCATCCTTTCGACCCACGGTGGAATTGGTTTCAACAATCATGCCTCCGTATTCGGTCACCATGTGCCTGCCCCATGTTCTTGCGAGGCCTTTGCTTCCAAGGACAACATCAAAGCCTCCGGTGACGGGACCTTCGCTGGTAATGAAGAACATAGGGTCGTCCGAGAGTTTCTCCAACACATCGTCAAGGGTTCCGCGCAAACTTGTGAGTTCTTTTTCGGTGAGTCGTCGTCCGCTTGAGCGAAGTTGCACGGTTGCTTCAAAGTAATTCCCGGCCCTCCGAGTACAGGTAAGGCAGACCCCGTTCGCCATGCGAGCTCTCATCGTATGCTCCTCTTTGAACAGCAATTGGTCGATGGTACCTTCAACTTGTACGTGAAGGAGAGTGTGCCGGTCAGAGACCGTTACCGTTTCCATTCCGAGATTGATGTCTTCTGCCTTGGGGTGGATTTCCAAATGGCGATGAAGGAGTTCATCCCACACTTCGGTGTCAGTAATGTTCTCCCATTTCCCTTGAATTTCAACGATGCCACAGCGTGCGCACCGTACCCATGGAATGTTTTGTGGAACCTTGGCGAGTTGGGTGCGAGTTCGCAAACAGGGTTCGCACATCCTGTCGCCAAACAAAGGAGGTTCGGCCCCGCAGACCAAACAAAATTCCCCTCCAAGTCGGTTGTCCATCCCTCTCCCTCGTTCCTCGGTTTGCTCTTTGCCCTTTCAAATTGTGGCCCATATCTTGGCGAGGGCATTGAAATTCAATCTTCTGCAACTTCTCGAGAGGCTGCTTTGACTGCCGCCTCGAGTGCGTCGATTCGTTCAGAGAGATGGCGGCTGCGCTGAACGACCGTGTATGTCCACAAGCCAACAGCGATGATCATTCCAAAATATGCAACAGCGAGATAGGTCATTCCTTCCATCTTATTTTCCTCCATCCAGTTGAATTTGAAGTGCTTCTATTCGCTGTTCAAACGCTGTAATCCGCATTGATGTGAGCATGTGACCGAAGATAAGCAACGTAAACGAAAGGGTTCCAATGAGCAAAATAAGCCCCATGTCCGCATTGAGCGAACCACCATCATTCGTACCGATGACTGGACCGGGATGTCGGATGGACCAAATTCGGGTTGCAACGTAAGTAAACGGTACTAAAATGAAACCATAAAGTCCGAACGCAGCGAATGTATCTCGAGTTTCAACTCCGTCAGGTTGACTGCTTCTTCCCAAAACGAGATAGATGGCGAGGAGCGTAAGTAACCCAAAAGTGTTCAATCGCACATCGCTCCAGTCCCAAGGAGTCCCCCACTCTGCTGCTCCCCAAACGCAACCGGACCATACGGTCATCAGTCCTGTGGCTAATCCTGCTTCACTACCTGCGATGTGTATTCTCCACATCAACTCAGACGGTTTGAACATCCAGCCTGCGGAACCCACGAAGAGTGCTCCGAAGGCAATAAATGCGGCCCATGCTGACGGGACATGCCAGTAGAAAATACGTTGTGCGGCTGGTTCCTCGAAGGCATTGATTGACACGCTTGGAGCCCACAAAAATGCCAGCATCATGGTGGTTGCTACGCCAGTGAACCCGAAGAGAAGGAGAACCTCTCCGACCTTCATCTTCATGGATTAACGGGGATGGCCGCCCTTCTTGAAGGTGGTTGTGTTAACGGGTCAACAGGTCAAGCAACAAAGCGTAAGGCAAAATGAGGACAGGAGTGAGCAGCCCGATGAACACAGCTTGTGGACGAGCGAGGCGTTCTGTACTTTGTTGAGCAAATCGGAGCAGATGAGCAACAATTCCAGTCAATAAAGCTCCAATTACTGCCGTTTCTCCAGCCAGGCCATCGGTAAATGCGAGGCTGGAGAGGAGAGTTATGGCTCCGCCGAGGACAAACGGAAGCATTCCTGAATGGGGTGTTCCAGTACTGACGCAATACCACCACGAACCTGCTCTTTCTTCCCTGCACATTGCCACCATTGCATCACCACAAAGTCCGGCCGCTAAGGCAGGGGCTAAGATGAATCCGAGTTGTTGCATTTCGCTGAGATTGTCGTTCAAACCTCCCATGGAAAGAAGAATCCCAAGGGTCAGTAAAGCCGCCATTGCATTTTGATTCAACCAAGCCAAGGTTCGCCATTGCATGTTCCAACCGAATTGACCCGGTGTGATTTTTGCGTGAGGTGTAGAGGGGCGGTCAAAGGTTGTCCTCGGCTCTCCATCGCCCTTCTCGACAATGTCGGTGGTCCCATCGGGCAGGTGATGGCGGAGAGTGGCCAAGGATTTGATGCGTTCATCGTGCGTACTGATGAGAAGGCCGTGACCCAAATGATGCAATTCGGAGATCCACTCGCACAACGAGTTCATTGAGCGGTCATCCAAACCTGCATCCGGTTCATCCATAAGAACAAGGCAAGGTTTGGAACTTGCAAAGGCAGGAAGGAGTGCTGAAAGAACAGCTACTTTCCTCGCTTGACCCTGGGAGAGATGAGACACGTTATCGTTTGCCCGATGGGTGAGCGAGAACGCTTCAAGGAAGGTTGCGGTGTCAACAGTCGAACCTGTCATCTTCATGGCGAGATTAAGGTGTTCTTGAACCCGTTCACAACCCAGTAGCCCGTTCTTTTGGAGGACGAGTGTGACGTTTATCGGCGAGGTTTTTCGCCGTCCTTCATGGTCCACGACAGATGTGCCTGCGTGCGAGATGTGCCCTTTTTCAAGAGGGAGAAGTCTGGCTACGGCCTCAATCAGCGTTGACTTTCCCGACCCGTTAGGCCCTTCCAAAACCATGATGTCGCCTTGTTTCAGTTCAACATGATGGTTGGATAGAACAACGCCCATTCCCCGACGGACTTCAACATTGACCGCTTCGAAGAGGGTCTTCGCCATGGTCCTTGCACTTGGGCGTTAAGGATGAACCCTCCTGTTCCCTCGGAATCATGCATCAACTCCAAAGAGGACCACCCCAAGGGGTAAACATGGCCTTTGCCGTGAGCGTCTTCAGCCCAGCGGAATTGTCCGTTTTGGTTCTGTGGATGCTGGTCATCACGATTCCGATTGTTCACGCATTCAGGACAGACACATCCTTGGCGATGGGAATTACCGTGAGCGTTCTCCTTGGGTCGGTAGTCCAAGTGCTATGGTCGCTTTTGGCTTCATGGGATGTGGTATATTTTTGGGTCTGGTCTGACTTTGTATTGGTTCCTGCCCGAACAAACGGGGCACCTGACTTCTGGCACACCTTGATTTCAGCAGGTTTTCTTCACAGCCAACACGACCTCACCCACGTGCTTGGAAACGTCATTATCCTCGCTTTGGTGGGAGTCCCCCTGGAACAGCGTTTGGGAAGAGGGCGTTTTGCCTTGGTCTACATCGTTGGACTTCTCGGCGGTTCGTTGTGTTGGACCGTGTTTAATGCAGGCTCAACTACCATGGCACTGGGTGCTTCGGGTGCAGCATTTGGGTTGTTGGGTGCTTACCTTTCGGGATGGCCAAAGGATGAAATCCCATTCCCTTTGCTTATCATTCGTCCATGGCCGGTCGTTTTCATTGCTCTACTGTACTTTGGGATGGAACTTATTCGTGCCCTTTCAACAATGGATTCTGGACAATCCAGTGGGATTGCACACATGGCTCACATTGGCGGTTTCGTTGCTGCTTATGCTTTTTTACCACTCATTGCACGTGGGGGTCCGGTTGAACTCGGAATCGTTGATGGAGGGCCATCTGGTCAGAACGCTGTTTCTACCCGTCTTCGTAAAATGAAATCCACTATGGTCTCCCTGGACGGACTGGAGGATCCTTGGACTGAGCGTGGGATTGCAATTCCAAAGCACTTGCGTGAACCGTTCAAGAACTTGCTACAAGCAGGCGACGAGCCTGAAACTCGAATGGCTTGGATGGAGCACATTGCAGATGCTGGTACGTGCCCAACTTGCAAGGGCTCACTTGGGTTGGTAGAGCGGCAATCAGGTCCACGTTTGCAGTGTTCAACTTCGAGCACACACTTCGAATGGCCATCGCCTTGAATGAGAGTTTTGACCCTCAATATTCACGACATATTTGGTGAGTTGAAACCACACGGTCAAAGCCCCCAAAGTGGATAGACTCAAAGGGGGGGTTGTTATGCAACAAATGGTGAGGCGAATGATGACAACATCTTCGGCAACAAATTCGCACCGCAGAGCCGCATATTTGTTCGCCCTCATCGTTTTGATTGCCGATGTCAGCGGAATGGCTCTCGCTCAAGAAACGCCTCAGGATGAAGCGGTTGTTTTTACCGACCCAATTTTGATTGATTCCCTTCCTCCATTGATGTGCGGCGAGGAACTTTGTCTGCGTCCAACACGCATGATCGACCGAGGTGACCGTCCCTCATCGGAAGACCCGATGTGGTGGCTTGCTTATGGGCCAGATTTGGACTGGAACGGAATGGATGACCGATTGCAGCGTGTAATGGATGGCCAAGACTCCATCTCTCCAACGTCGATCCTTGGTGATGATGGAAGAAAAACCGTCGCCATCGTCGTTGATTATGCCTGGCATCCTCAATCTAAAGAATTCTCTGAGTTGAACGCCGTCCTCGACCATCACGGATGGATTGGAGAAGAACAGGGTGCATGGTATCAAGTGCTGGATTCGCTGGATGCAATCGTCTTGGATAAAGTCCCAGTGAGTGCGCTCATGGACATTTATCATCTTGAAGGAGTTGTCGTGATCGAAATGCAAAACGTGATGGTTCCCTTCAACGGAATTGCCTCTAAGGCCGCCAAGTCCATGCCTTCTGACACCTATTCCAACACAACATATGAGCAAGGCTTCAACGGTGAAGGTGTTGTTGTAGCCGTCTTGGATACTGGCGTAGACAACGAACATAGAGCGCTCAATGACTTTGATGACTTGAATGATGAACCCGATGAGGACGCTACCAGTTATTCCGACCAAAAATGGGTGGCTGGTTTTGATGCAACCGCTGCGAATCCAAACCCAGACGGCACGGAAGACCCTGACGACGGGCAAGGTCATGGCACTCACGTTGCTGCAACGGCGATTGGAACCGGGAGTTCAGATCGCGTCCACACCGGGACCGGAATGGGTGCGTATCTCGTAGACATCAAAGTCCTGACCGATTCAGGAGGTACAAATTCTCAGGCATCCATCAGTGGAATGCAATGGATGATCAACAACATCAATACCGATTGGGGCATTAACGAATCAACACGAGGTATTGACGTCGCATCGATGTCCTTTGGGTCCGTATCGTCTCCACTCAACCCTGATGACGACGGTGACAATGGTTCAGGTGCAGAAGCTCGTCTTGTTAACGATGCTACCGATGCGGGAATTGCCTGTATTGTTGCCATGGGGAACGATGGAAACCAGCGTGTTCCCTCGCCAGCAAGCGCAGACGGTGCGATTTCAATCGGGTCGGTGGATGACCGAAACTCGGTCAACCGAACGGACGATATACTCGCAGATTACAGTAACTTTGGCCCTCGTTTGGATGATGGAGATGACGATGACTGGGATGAACTAAAACCAGACATCACGGCCTTCGGTAGCAACATCATCTCTGCCAGTGCCTCAGTTGGGACAAGTTTTCCAGGACAACCCGAGCGCCCCCTTGCAGACAACGACTATGAATCAAAGAGCGGAACCAGCATGGCTACACCTGTAGTCTCAGGTATCGTTGCTGCAATGCTCCAAGCTGATGAGGACCTCACGCCGTTGGAGATCAAAGATATGTTGCGCAATTCATCGGAGCCCAGGCACCAACCAGGAGCGGCGCAGGCCTCCGAACCATCGGTTTCGGAACGATGGAACAACAAGTGGGGTTTTGGCCTTGTTGATGCTGCATGTGCACTGGATTTCGCATTAGGGGCGTCTGAATGCGGTGGAGATGTCATCGATGAGATCATTATTGTGGACATGGGAATTAATTTCACTGGGCCTTCGTTAGGGACGAAATTAGTAGGGCTCGTTGAGTTTTCAGGCATGGTCGAGGGCACCGAGGCAGACCGAATAGAGTACAAAATTGACCGAGGCGACTGGACGTTTGGAACCGATGTCATCAACCAAAACGGAGAAAGCGTGGGTTGGTACTTTAATTGGGACTCGACCGCTGTTGATGATGGACAAGTAGACATCAAAATCCGTGCACTGAATGCCTCCGGGATCAAAAGTAACATCTCTATGCGTTCTTATTTCGTCGACAACATCCCTCCCGCTCCGGACTTTTCCTTCACGGGATCAGTAGAGGTCTTTGACGGCGGACTTCAGGTGAAATCTGCCTTGGAGGGCACTGTTCTTGAGATACGGTTTGGAATACGCAACAGCGGGGATTTGGATGCAAACGATATCTATGTCCGATTGGACGGGCCGGGGGAGGTGTCAACCACTTATCCCTCAGAGAATTACATCACCAGCCTCGCTAAAGGAGAATCGGTTCAGACCACCCTTTACTGGTGGGCTACTGAAGCCGGACTCCACGATGTCAGTGTGTTGATTGACCCCAGCGATGCCCAAGAAGACCCCTATCCCGAAGACAACACCTACACCTTCCCGTTCCAGGTCGATGTACGACCTGTTGAGCCTATGCTCCGCTTTTTACCGGGGGCTGCTCGTATGAAACCCGTCATTCCCACCCCCGATGCTCCGTTTGATATCAACATCCGAGTGGACAATCTTGGCGAAACCCAAGCGACCAATCTCAAAATAAGTCTCTCACGACAAGTGAAAGAAAGCGGTGACTATCAAGAAATCACTGATGCAACCGTTACGCTGGTTCCCGGTTCGGAAACAGGTTCCGGCAACAGTATCGCCCGTTTTGCCGACATGGTCACCGAGCCAGGGGTGTATTCCTATCGTGCAACACTTACAGGCTCTGGTGTTGAACTTGAACACAGTGAATTGAGGTTCAACGTTTCAGTCGGTTATTTTGATTTGGGTTCAAAGTCGTCTCTCTCCTTGGCTTCAAAGGAAACTCCGTTGGAGTTCGTGGGCCTTCCAGACGGAGGTTTACTCTTTACCACTCGCGACGGAGAACTCCATGTTCGGACGATTTCATCGTCCTTGTCGATGCCAGGGGATATTCTGCTTGACGATGACTGGGGCGGTGAGTTAGCAGTTTACCAACGTGAAGACGGATTGGTACAAGCTGCATGGAGTCGGCGCAGCATCAATGCAGAAGGTTACACGCTTACGGACATCGCCATGACCTCAATCTCGGCTGCCGGGAAAACAACTGCAAAGCACTACCACATGCAGGCATTAAAACTCACAGAAGGCACCTACCACGGATATACTTTTGACGAATACGACGGGACAATGGTTCTTGCTGGATATCATCGGGACTTGTCTGCTGGGGGTTCATGGCAGGACACCACTTCTATCTTCGTTCTCTCATCCTCTACTCCAGACCGAGGCCCCTCATGGGGTAACGCCGTCACCGTTCTTGCTAATGTGGACATTAGCAGCGCTGATGCCCCTCCACTGGGCGTTGCATTGGGCAAAGAATACCTTCACATTCTTTACCACGAATACAGAGAAGATGTGACGGGAATTAAACGTGCAGGTCTGATGTACACTCATGGAGAATTTACAGAATCCTCATGGACGTTCCAATCCTCTGTCGGCGATAATGCTGGAGATGTGGCCCTAGAAGTTCTCGTCGTTGATGGGGAAGACCGATTGGTTGGAGCATGGGTTGAAGGTATGGGCAAATCAGCTATCATCACCTCTGCTGTAACCGATTCTATGTGGTCCATAAGTGAGCCCAGCCGACTTTTGTCTCCAGGCGCATCTTCAATATATCTCCAGATGCGTTCTGAAGGAACTTATCTTTTCCATAATGAAATTAATTATTACGGGCCAGTCGTGCGTTGGGGCCTTTTGGCTGACGACGAGGGGCAAGGCGTCAATGGACTTTCCAATTTACTGATTGATGGAATTCTGTTCGGCATTGGGTCCATGGAAGAAGACACCTTACTTTGTTCGAGTGACAGCAGGGGGGATCTCTCTCTCAACAAGCAGGCATCGATTGGTGGGGGCCAGGACTCGATCGAATCCAGCACGATTCTGGATTTACTCCTCGGTCCACTCCCCGGAACAGATGCCACAAAACGAATTATTCTTGCAGTAGCGATCTTAACCATCAGCCTGTTCCTCGTTGGAGTTGTTGTTGCCGTAAGGCGTTCCCATTTGCGAGATGACGATGCAATCCTTGTATCGGAAGATGGCCAACACGACACCATTGAGATCATGATCCATCCCGAACAGGACGAGGGGCCACTCCTTTCAGTTGACGCTGATGATTCTGCGCTGGTTGTGAGTGATTCAATGAATGCGGCCATGGAAGAGGATTTGGTTTTCGAAGATCCTACCCTCGCTCAAGAATTGGAGCAGAAAGTGAAAGATGGTGAGGGAAATGCCCGTCTGCAACGTCGTATGGAACGAAAACAACGGCGAGAAGTGCAAGAGATGGTTGCATCCATGCCTCTCCCCGGACAACTTCCTCCACTATCACTGTCTGGTGAACTACCACTGCCGGGGGAACTTCATCCACTGCCTTTGCCCGGTGAACTACCACTGCCGGGGGAACTTCCTCCATTGCCTTTGCCCGGTGAACTACCGCTGACTGCCGCTCTTCCTCTTCCTCTTCCTGAATTAAAGCGGGATGCGCAGTGTCCAGAATGCAACGCAGCATTTACTGTCAAAGACTTGATGTTGAAGCGCATCAAGTGTCCGATTTGCTCAAATTCGTTCGACCTATGAGGGATTTCAATGTGCGGCATCTTCGGTTACATCGGTCATCAAAGCTCACTGCCTATTTTGGTTGAGGGATTAAGGCGCTTGGAATACCGTGGATACGATTCCACAGGGGTTGGGCTCCACGATGGAGAAACCATCAATGTGCACAAGACCGTCGGAAAGGTCAACAATTTGAAACAGGTTTTGCCCAAGGAAGCAAATGCTACGATGGGTATTGCTCACACACGTTGGGCAACCCACGGTGGAGTGACGCAAGAGAATACACATCCACACGCTTCGTACGATGGTAAGGTTCTGCTGGTACACAACGGGATCATTGAAAATTATCGCCCACTCAGAGCGAAACTGATTTCCAAAGGAATTGAACTTCAAAGCGAGACCGATTCAGAAGTTCTCGCCCACATGATTGGACTGGAGTTAGAAAACGGAGCATCCCCTCAGGAATCAGTCCGTAACATGCTCAAGCGAGTCCGAGGGACATGGGGCATCTGTGTCATGTTCCTTGACCATGACCTCTTACTCTGTGCACGAAATGGCTCTCCTCTTATCATCGGTCAAGGCGACGGTGAGATGTTTGTATCCAGCGATCCTCACCCGCTCACCTCCCACACTCAGCGTGTGGTTTACCTCGAAGATGGAGATATGGCTACGGTCACACGTACATCGATCAAAGTCGCTTCAAAACAAGGGCGCTCCATTCAAACCAACGTTCAGACGCTCGAAGATTCGTGGGCTGAATCGGAACTCGGGGATGCACCGCACTACATGTTCAAAGAAATTTACGAGCAACCCGATGCTTTGCGTCACTGCATTACCGGAAGAGTTGACCGGGAAATGGGAACAGGCAGGTTAGGCGGGATGCGTTTGGCCCATTCGACCCTTGTTCAAGCCCCTCACGTTCGATTGCTTGGATGTGGAACCGCTGCATTTGCTGCCGAAATCGGTCAGATGCTGATTGAGAAAATGGCTCGTATTCCAGCAGTGACCCACATTGCTAGCGAATACAGGAACAACGACCCCATCATCAATACAAAAGCAATCTACCTCGCTGTATCGCAATCAGGAGAAACAGCAGATACCATCTCGGCCATCAAGGAGATCAAACTGAAGGGAGGTCAGGTCTTTGGCGTGGTCAACGTCGTTGGTTCTACCATTGCTCGACTGTGCGGCCAAGGCGTTTACATTCATTCGGGCCCAGAACAATCCGTGGCTTCCACCAAAGCCTTCACCAACATGGTCGGCGCGTTAACCGTGTTTTCAATGCAGCTTGGACGAAGTCGAAACATGTCCAAAGAACAAGGTCGCGAATTGATTCAACAACTCCAGCAAGCCCCGCATTTGATGGAAGCATACTTTGAGGATGTTGGACCGGTTGATGAGGCCGTTGACCTGTTGTCTAACGCCAAATCCGTGTTGTACCTCGGGCGTGGTCTTTCAGCACCTGTTGCGAAAGAAGGCGCCTTGAAGCTGATGGAACTTGCTTACATCCCATGCCTTGCCTATCCTGCTGGAGAAATGAAACACGGACCAATGGCTCTCCTTGAAGAAGGAAGTCCAGTTGTGGTTGTCGCTCCAAGCGACCATCTCAAGGAGAAAACACTCCTTGCCATTCACGAATGCAAGGCACGAGGTGCGAAGATTATCCTGATTCACGAGAAAGGAGACGCTATTGCAGAGGAAGGCGACGTTTCCATTGCAATACCAAAAATTCATCCTTGGTTAACGCCACTTCTAACGGTGCTTCCGCTTCAGTTGATGGCATACCGAACTGCAGTTCGACTGGGCAAGGATGTTGACCGACCGAGAAACCTCGCCAAGTCAGTTACCGTAGAGTGAATTTCACAAGATCGTGAATCGCTGTTCATCTTCCTTCCAGTTGAACGGTTTGTAACCCAACAAGTGGTTGGTGTGGCGCATTTTGACGACTCCGATTTTTCTCATGACATCGTCTCCATGGCGTTCCATGACCAGGTGGACCACTCCGTCTGAAAGATAATCTTCAACTCCGTATTCACCAAATTGTTTGTGGTCTTCACCGGTCATTTCACAGATGAAGAAAGAAGTCAACTCCAAACGGCGGGTTGCTTCAAAGAGACGGAAAATTTCGTCACGAGGGTTCTCCATTTTAGTGAGTGTGAAAAAGGCTCCAAGTGAGTCAAACACAAGAAGTTCAAATCCGATGGATTGCCGATACGAGGTCAATTGCTTGATGAGTTGCCCCATCCAATCCACACGATTGCTCATGCCTTGTTCGTCAAGTTGGACGCGTAGGTCAGCCAGGTCAATGATGGCAATACGGTTTCGGACACGAGGGTCATCCACGTTCATTCCCATGTTGGCCATGTGGGACCGTAGAGATTCTTTGCCTTGTTCAAGGGTGACATAGATTCCACTGGTTTCTCCGTAGAGAACAGCGTTGTAAAGCATCGAAAACGTGAGGCTGGACTTCATTGCACCGGAGGATCCAGCGACGATGCAAATGTGTCCTTGCGGGATACCACCCTGCATTTTTTCGTCCAGACCTTCGATATGTGTAGGGATTCGTTCCATTGCACTCATACGGCTCACTCACGCTGCGGTACACCTTCCAATTCTTCAACCTCTCCCTTGAGATTCATGAATCGCAACCTCCAAAGTGCGCCGCTCATTGGCCCTAATGTGAAGGTTTGGCTGGCTTCAAATTCAGAGCGCCGCAAGGTCATGCTGGAACCGTTGTTCCCTCATTTACATCAGTCCGGAGTGCCGGATGTCGATGAAACTCCACCGATTGGAAGCGTAGACCATCAGGTGCTGACGATCTGCAAACGCAAAGCACATGCGATTTCCAACTTCAATGATGTTCAAGTCACCGTCGTCTCGGACACCATGATCAGTGACCCTGATGACCACTCGTTGAGTATGGGCAAGCCTGGCGACGCCTCAGAAGCAGCGATGATGCTTCACCGACTTTCGGGCCGGCGTCATCAGGTATGGAGCGCTACTGGAATTCATTTCATGGGGAAATGGACATATTTTTGTGAGTTTGCCCTCGTAGAATTTCCAAACTTCAGCGATGAGGTTTTGCTGGACCTGATTCAATCCGGCTCTTGGAAAGGAAAAGCAGGAGGATACGACCTCCACGGTGCGATGGGTGAGCATGCACGTTTGGTTGATGGTAGTGAATCTGTGGTATTGGGGCTTGCTCAATCAGCCATGGAAATGCTTGAACAATTGTCGCGGGTCAATTGAGGTCACATCAATGGCGTTAGCCCAAGTTCATGCTTTTCCATGTCAACAACGACATTGATTCCTGGAATCATGAGCAACTTGTCTTCTTGGTCGAGAGAGAATATGTTGACGCCTGCCTCATCTCCCATGTATTTCAATTCCCTTCTGCACGCCATTTGGTGACTTTCCATGTGGACTAAAGGGCGTAAATCTACGATGACCGTGTCGCCTTGAAGCACACGTTGGAGTATTGGCTGTGTATGAATGCGTTTCATGACATCTGGCGCAACATATCTCAGAGCTTTGGATGGAAGCGCCTGTGGTCGGCCCGTATGAAGTCCAAGGTCGTGGAATGGTTCCCCATCAGGAGTGAGGGGCCCAGTCCAGTCCAAAGGCGGCTGTAGCCGTTCGGAAGATGGTTGCAGTGATCTTGCAGTGGTGTTGGCCATGACTGGAGCTGGTTCAATTGCTGCGAGCGTAGATTGTTCAACATGCACGGGAGTTGGGGCCGCTGCAGGAGGTGCAGCAGGAGCCTCTCGGGTCGAGTTGCCTTCAGGGTCGGGTAGTCCAAAGAATTGCCACAGATTCGCCATACGATGCCCTCAGAAGTCGAGATCGTCCAATAACGATTGCAACTCTGTTGAGGCAGGTGCCGGTGCAGGGTTAGAAACTATGGGTTGTTGAATTGGTGCAGGTGCAGGATTTGCAGCCAACCATTGCTCGCCATAGTAACTCCATTGTTCCATTGTCCATCCTTCGGGTAGTCCTGTTGCTGGAATTGGTGGACCCGTATTGACTGCTTCCGGCGCTTGATAGGCAGGTTCTGGAACGGCGGCAGGTTGTGGTGCATAGGAAGTGGGTTGTGGAGCCGGCTCTACAGGAGCGGCAGCGACAGGTGCTGCTTCAAACGGTTGGTCAAAGGCCGAGAACCCCTTGAGGTCGTC
>ERZ1049444.2165-NODE-2165-length-13357-cov-5.113366_pt1 | contig 13357 bp, 12 predicted proteins | sample MGYA00383101_ERZ1049444 | MGnify/ENA primary metagenome ERZ1049444 (study PRJEB29581, sample SAMEA5548371) | metagenome | biome: marine; feature: coastal; material: water | depth 50 m | study: Short-term variability in the microbial, nano- and picoplankton...
ACTATTGGTGATTCGTATTATAAAAAGTATTCTGAAATTAAAAAAAATACTAAATCAACATAATTAATAAATAAAGAGAAGATATGAAACTTGAACTACATTGGAAAATTATTATAGGATTAATATTAGGATTATTTTTTGGAGTAACAGCTGCGTCTCAAGGCTGGGGAGGATTTACAAATGACTGGATTGCCCCATTTGGAAAAATATTTATCAATTTGTTAAAATTAATTGCTGTTCCTCTAGTACTCTCTTCTTTAATTACTGGTGTTGCATCCTTATCCGATTTGAAAAAGCTTTCTAGGATTGGTGGAAAAACTATAACAATTTATATAACTACTACAGCAATTGCTGTTACGATTGGTTTAATTGCAGTAAATATACTTGAACCTGGATCAACTGTCCCTGAGGATATGAAAATTAAGCTTCAAAATACATATCAATCAGCTGCCTCTGGAAAACTAGAAGCTGCTCAGGAAGTTAAAGAACGATCAGTTCTTCAACCAGTTGTTGATATCGTACCAAGCAACTTTTTTAGTTCAGCGTCAAATAATAGGAATATGCTTCAGGTAGTTTTTGTAGCAATTATTATTGGCATTGCTTTAATCCAAATCCCTAAAGAAAAATCTAGGCCTGTCTTAGAATTTATGGAAGGAATTAACGATCTAGTAATTAAACTTGTTGATAATATAATGTTATTAGCACCAATTGGAGTATTTGCTCTTATAGCTGATACAATAACTTCTGTAGCTGGTAATAATATTAATAATGTAATAGAGCTTTTAAGCGCATTAGGGTTTTATATGCTTGCCGTTATCATGGGATTAGTAATCCACATGTTAATTACATATTCAGTTGTTCTTAAATTATTTTCAAAAATGTCATTAAAGAAATTTTATCAAGGTATTGCACCAGCTCAGCTTCTAGGTTTTTCGACTAGCTCAAGTGGTGCAACATTACCCGTCACCATGGAACGTTGTGAAGATGAGTTAGGTGTATCAGAAGAAGTTTCTTCCTTTGTACTACCACTCGGTGCAACAATAAATATGGATGGAACTGCATTATATCAAGCCGTAGCTGCTGTATTTATTGCCCAAACATTAGGTATGGATTTATCAATAGTTGCACAATTAACTATTGTTTTAACTGCAGTTTTGGCTTCTATTGGAACAGCTGCCGTTCCAGGAGCTGGTATTATTATGCTTGTAATAATATTAGAGGCAATTGGAGTTCCAAGTGCTGGGATTGCACTTATTTTAGGAGTTGATAGAATATTAGATATGATGCGTACAGTAACTAATGTTACGGGTGATGCAAGTGTGGCTGTTGCTGTAGCTTCATCTGAAAATCAATTGAGGATTTAGAAAAAAATAGTAAAGATTTTTCACATTACGAGATAAATATTTTCACTTCAGTTATTGAATTTCAGGATCTTCAATAAAAAATCCTTGAGATCACCTTCTGATTTCAAAAAACAGGCCTTTTCGTTTATACGGATGAAGGAAGTTTGCTGAAAACAGAGACCTCTACCGTGTTAAAACGGATCCTGAAATCGAAGCTGAAGTGAAAAGAATTAAAAAATTATTCAATCATTGTTGATTGAATTTGGCTAATTCTTTCCCTAGAACCTTTTATCTTTAGAAATACGTGATCATCATTATATATGCGTTCTATAACATCTACACCTTCTTGAGCTAATGCCAGCTTTTTAGATTCTTGATATTTGAAACACAGATCAACTACCTTAAAATTTTCATCCATAATTTCAATAATTTTCTCAGTTAATGAATCTATCATTAATTTATTTAATGCAGAAATGAAAATAGCTTTAGGGAATGTTCTTTTAAGAAAAAATATTTTATTATCAACATTTTCATTATCAATTTTATTAAAAATAATTAAATATGAATGTCGTTTCACACCTAGATCTTTTAATACCTCAAGTATTGTATTATAGTGCTCGTTTACTTCATTTGATGAAGCGTCTAGCATAATTAAAATAAGTTCAGCTTCTACAACTTCTTTTAACGTACTTCTAAAACTCGCTACCAAATGATGTGGTAGTTTTCTAACAAAACCAACAGTATCACTTAATAAAATTCTATGAGAGTTATCGAGTTTAACTGTACGTATTGTTGTATCTAAAGTTGCAAATAGTTGATTTTTAATCAAAACATCGGCACCAGAAATTGTTTTCATTAGTGTAGATTTTCCAGCATTTGTATAGCCAACTAAAGCTACTTTAAACTCATTTGACCTATTTTTACTTTGTGTTTCTCTTTCTTTTTCAATTTTTTCTAACTCTTTTTTTAACTTTGATATTCTGTTTCTAAGTAATCTTCTATCAACTTCAATTTGAGTTTCACCTGCTCCAGCTCTAGCACCAATACCACCCATTTGTCTTTCAAGGTGTGTCCATGCTCTTGTTAACCTTGGTAACATATATTCTAATTGTGCTAGCTCAACTTGAGTCTTTGCTTCTTTTGTCTTAGCATGCTGACTAAATATATCCAAGATAAGCGCACTTCTATCAATCACTTTTATATTTTTTACAAGGTTACTGTAATTTTTTATTTGAGCTGGACTTAACTCATCATCAAATATTATAAGTGAGACTCCAAGTTCTTCTGCTTGTTTTATTATTTGTTTAGCTTTCCCCGAACCTATAAAGAATGATGGATTTATACGAGAAAGTTTCTGAGTAATTTTTCCAACTACATCTGCTCCTGCTGTTTTAGCTAATAATTCTAATTCTTTTTCATGTCCCACTAAATTATTTACACGATTTCTTTTAGATGTTCTTCAACTTTATATTGATCTAGCTTACCATATATCACACCTACAAGTAACGCTTTTTCCTTATTTTTAATTACTAACTTATCAGTCATTCTAAAGACTTTAATGATTTTGGGTCAGGTCTACTTACATATGATTCTATAAAAAATAAAATTATCGCAATTAATAAAAATATTCTCCACAAGAGTTGTCCATTTCTTTGAGATTCAATCGTTTCTTTTATTGGTGTTTCATTTGTTATCCAAACTAAATTATTCTTTCCAATAACTGATTTAATTTTTTCGAAATTAGCTCGATATTTTGGAGATTCACTAATTGCTAATTTTGTAGAGAATGCTGTATAAAATTCTTCATCAGCAAAAACTTCATAAGAGCCTAATTCTGTTGTACCTTTAAAAATAATCGCTTCATTACCATAGTCAGGCACAACTAGAATTTTTCTATCTGATGGTGAAATGATTGACCATTTTTTATTAATAAGATCTTTTGGTAAAGAAATAATCTTTGCTTTAAATGTTTCAATAAGCTCTGTATTTAATTCATTAGTTGCAGATAAGATTAATAATCTATGAATTAATGGAATAAGTAAACCTTTAATTGCAAAATCGTTCCATTTTAAATCTAATGGCGAAGTAAAAAAGTATATTTGACTACTGTAAAATGGAATATTTACTAAAAATGGATCATTATTATTCAAATCTAAAATTGAATGATGTCCTTTTTTTAGATTAACAGAATTATATGTAAAAATTTTGGGTAAAGATGATTCGAGGTTGCGAATGTTGAAATCTTGCAGCAATGGATTCTTTCGATCTACTACTTTGACAGTTAAATATGATTCATTATCGAGATATATTTTATTTTTATAATCAGGAAGTAAAAGATTATTACTAACCTGTTTATTAATATTTTCAAAATTTTGACCAGCAAACCAAAGAATATTTCCACCTTGATTTAAAAAACGTTTTATTGATTCAATAGCACTAGGTTTTATAATTAAAGGATCTTCTAGAATTAATACATCTGTTTCTTCTAAATAAATTGTTTCAATCTCGTCCTTTAATTTTAATTCTAAATCTAAAAATTCAGCACCTCCATTTATTGATTGTAAAGCAGTTTTAATAATAAATAGTCCATTCTCAGAATTAGCAATTACTTTACATGAGATTTGCTCTGGAATATTTAATTCAAATGTCTGCTTATTATCTAGAATAAAATCATCTGGTGGAATTTCTATTTTTCCTTTTATAACACCACTTTTACCTGGATAAACTTGAAATGAGAAATCTTTACTAGTTTTAGTTTTAAAATTAGAAACAATCTGCCCTACTCGTTCATTATTCAGGTAAAGTTCTACTGGAAGACTTCTAATTTCATTTTTACCCATATTTTCAATATTAGTATTTAACCTTAATAAATCATTAGGTGTTTTAATTTGATTTATTGAAGAAATATTTTTAATCCCCACATTATTACTTAGTTCATTACTAGTGAGAGCGTAAAATTTCCAATCTGTATATTTATCTTTAAAATTTTTGGGAGGTATAGATTGAAAATCACTCATTATAAAGCATTCTTTATTTGGCAATGATGAATCTATTGAACTCAATAGTGAGTCTACTAATGTCCATAAATTATCTTTTCCATAAGATTCAGCAATCTGCCAGTTTTGGTACTGTAAATTCATGCCTTTTTCAACTATTCCTGAATAAATCTCATTTGGTGGAGTAGTCTTAAATACATTAAGATTAACTAGACCTCCAAAACTAGAAAGTATTTCAGGAATCTTTTTTTTTGATTGATCAAGAAAAGATTGTTGATTATTTGTAACAGACATACTTGCTGAATTATCAATAATAATAACTGCAACTGATTCCTCTTCACTAGGAATCCAAATTGATTCATTTACAAATAATGGTCCAGATAACATCAATATTAAAGCAGCAATAATACCCATTCTTAACAAAATTAAAATCCATTGAATGATTTTTATTTTTTTAATATTTTTTTTCTCAAGAGCCTGTATATGTTTTATTGATGAGAATTCTAAGGTCTTTGACTTTCGAAGATTAAATAAATGGATTATTAATGGAATAGATAATCCAATTAACCCCCATAAAACAGTAGGAAATAAAAATGACATTATATTGGTGGGATTAGCATCATCATTATTGCACCAGAACCAAGAGGTATTTTAAAATTATCATCTAGTGGAATTGGTAAAATTTCCATAATCATTGCTGCTAAAGCCCCTGATAAAGAAATTTTCAAAGGTAGCAGAGAAAAATTAATAGCGACTATAGAACATACAATTAATCCAGCAAAAAAACCTTCCCAGCTTTTATTACCAACTTTATGTTTTCCAAATCTTTGTCCAAATATTCCAGCAGCTGTATCACCTAAGCTCATAAATATTAAGGCAATAACAGCAACAGGTTTTGAAAAAAGAGCTATAGTAATAAGTGATCCAATCATAACCCATGTTGCCCCTGTAAGGTGACCTTTTAATTCATGTACTCTTAACATTCTATTAAAAAGTAAATTAAAAATAGATTTAACCCAACTTATTCTATGTCGCGCAATATCAATAAATAAAAAAATTAAAGATAAAACAATCAGTAATTGAATCATTATATCTTTATCAGTTATTACATATAAATAACCAAATGGTATTATTAAGTTAAATAAATGAATTATTTTTCTAATATATTCATCATTTGAAATCATTTTTCACTCTGTAATTTGTCAAAAATATCTTGAAGGTCTAGAATACTTACAATTAAGTCTATATTTGATGATTTATCTAAAACTGTTCCAGGTGCAATAGATTGATCTAAAACTGTATATGGCACAAGGTCTTCATTTTGCTGATAAGATACTTTACCTAATGTTAAACGTGCTTTTATTAATTCTGATTTTGCTTTTTTCATACTTAAGCCAAATAACTGAGGTACTTGGAAAAAGTCAGGTGGTAAACCTTGACTAACAGTTATTTGGAGGCCCAAACCTTTTTTAATTTGATCCCCTTCTTTTGGAAATTGCCATGCCACAGTACCTTTAGGATAATCAGGATTATACTCTAAATATACTGAATCAATTACAAGTCCAAGTTGTTGAATAGCTATTTCAGCACTTCGACGTGATTGACCAACTAAACTCGGAACCTCAATCATTTTTTCCGAACGTGATATTTTTAATCTTATTGTTCTACCGTGCTTTACTTTTTGACCAGGCAAGGGATATTGGTCAACAATTGTTGATGGATCTAATTCAGAAGTATAAACTGTATCAAAAACCGTTCCTTTAAACCCTTCTGATTCAAGTTGCTTTATTGCTAAATCTAAACTTTTACCTTTCACATCCATAACTATGATAGTTTTATCTTTTCTTATGTATGTTGGCATTATGATCTTATCAAATAGTAAGAAAAGGACAAAGGATGTCAAAATAAGAGCAATAATAAAATTGAATAATTTATTTATCATATTTTTTGAATATTAACTGCAAACATTCCATCAACTTTATCGTTTGGAGGAAATATCTCCAAACATTTATTATTATTAATCCATTCTTTTGGTATAAGATTATTTTGAGACTTAATTATAAAATTATCATTTAATTCAAGGAATGAGCTTACAACATCCCAATTTTCTTCTTTTTCTAATGAGCATGTAGCATAAACTATAGTTCCTTTTGGCTTAAGATATTTTGACATATTATTTAATATATTTGTTTGTATTATATTCATATTATCAAAATCTGAAACTTTACGCCTCCATCGAATATCTGGTCTTCGAGCGATAACACCTGTCCCTGTACAAGGTGCGTCAATAAGTATACGATCTGCCATGGGAAACTCATCTACTGAAGCATCTTTTTGTAACCATTTAATTGGCAACTTCAAATCGGTTGCTCTAGTCCTACCTTTCAACAATCTTCTTGAACTAATGTCGGAAGCAAATAAATGACCATCACCATTCATTCTTTCAAAAATATAGTTTGTTTTAGTACCTGGAGCAGCACAAACATCAAGTATTGTCTCACCTTTTTGTGGGTCTAATAATTCAACAACTGCACCTGATGCTCTATCTTGAAAATTAATCATACCAACCTTAAATAGTTCACTTTTTAAGAGTTTTCCAACACCTGATTTAACCCTAATAAATTTATTAGACTCAGGGCTCTTTTCCCAATTGACTCCTAATTTTTCAATCATGTTTAATATTAATTCTAACTCAAATTGCGATGTATTTAGCCTGACATCTATATAAGGGGGAGAGTTAAAATAATCACAAAGAGTCAAAGTGTCTTCTTCATCAAACTGATCAACCCATCTTTCTATCATCCAATCAGGAAATGAAAACCACTCACCGTGAGTTAAATTAATATTTCTTTTCTTTGAATCAATCTTAATTGCTTTTCTTAATAAGGCATTTACTAGCCCACCAAACTTATTACTAATTATTGATTTAGCTAGTTCAACCCAAGAGTTAACAACTGCATGATTAGGAACTTCTGTATCCATAACAGCTTCATAATAACCTAACTTTAGAACTAAGTGCAAAGATGGATTTAATTTTTTTATTGGTTTATTTAAGTGTGAATTAATCCAATAATCTAGACGCCTTGACCAACGAACTACTTCATTAGTTAATACTAATGAACGATTAAGTTCATTCTGGGAAAGATTATTATTTTTATAATACTGATCTCTTACATATTTTAATCTATGATTTTTTTTATAAAAATTTTTTAAAATTTTAAATGCATGATATCTCGCATCATATATCATGAGCTAATTGATATTTCTTGATTTTTTTGTATACCTTTTATCCATTCAGATGTTAACATTCTTTTTTTACCTTCAGCCTGTAAGGTAATTAATTCTAATAAACTATTTTTACATGAAACTACTAATCGTTGTTTATCAATAATAATTTGACCCGGTTCTTTAGTTGATTTATTTGAAAAAACTTTTGATTTAAATATTTTTGTACGTTTATGATTGATTATTGTATAGGCTCCAGGATACGGTGAAAGTGCCCTAATTTGATTATGAATTGATTCAGCATTTTTTGTCCAATCAATTAAACAAAATGATTTTAAAATTTTGGGTGCTAATGAGACTTCAAGATTATTTTGAGGTACAGGTTTTTCATTTTGTTCAATTTTTTTTATGGATTCTAAAACTAATTTTCCAGATATATTGGCCATTTTTTTAGATAATGTGCCAAAATCATCCTCTTTATTAATTGGAATCTCTTTTTGAAGAAGTATTCCTCCAGTATCTACTTTTGGTTCAATAATAAATGTGCTTATTCCTGTTATTTTATCTCCATTTAATATAGCATGTTGAATAGGGGCAGCTCCACGATACTTTGGCAATAAAGAAGTATGTAAATTGATTGCACCTAGTTTTGGAATAGATAAAATCGAATTAGATAGAATCCTAAATGCCATAACAACAAAAAGATCTGGTTTTAATTCTTCTAATTTATTAATTATTTCTTTTTCATCTACTGACTTAAATCCTAGAAATGGAATATTCAAAGAATTTGCAAAATCTCCAACTGCAGTAAATTTTAATTTTTTACCACGTCCCATAGCTTTGGGTGCATTACTAACTACACTAATAATATCATGATTAGAATTATAAAGTGAATTAAGTAAAGGACAAGCGATAAGTGGATTACCCATAAAAACTATTTTCATCAACTTAACCTTTAATTGGAGTTAAAAAATTTAAATCAAGTTTAAAGAACAAAGGCCTTTCTTTGTTTGGCTTTATCTAGAGATTCTTTTTTGATGGATTTCAATTCTTTGTCAATGCTGAATTTTGATGTTTTAGAAACACGGTCAATAATGAAAACACCATTTAAATGATCTACTTCATGTTGAATAGCACGAGATAATAATCCCTCAATTTCATTTGTATGAATTTTACCATCTATATCCTGATATTTAAATATAATTTTTTCAGGTCTTTTCACATCTAAGCGCACATCTGGTATAGATAGACAACCCTCCTCAAACCACGATTCTCCAGAACTATCAATAATTTGACCATTTATAAAAATGTGTATACTTTCACCTTCACCTTCAATATCTGAGATATCAATAATAAATAAATTAAGATCTACGCCAACTTGGTTAGCAGCAAGTCCTATACCATTCTCTTCATACATTGTATCAAACATATCATTAATTAATTTATTTAAACCCTTGAAGTCTTTCACTACCCTACATTTTTTTCTAAGAATTGGGTCTCCATAATGTACAATATCCATTAATGCCATTACTGTTCTGCCTCAATTGCTTGGGTCTCAGAATCATTAACCTTATCACTCATTCCAGCAATGGCGGAACGATTAATTGTCATAGATGTATTCTTATCTACTTTAATAATTACTGCTTTCTTTTCTTTACCCTTGAAACCACTGATCGACCCATGAATACCACCTATAGTTATAACATTATCACCTTTTTTTAAATCATTTAACATATTTTGTTTTTCTTTTTGTCGTTTTGCTTGTGGTCTAATCATAAGGAAATACATTATACCCAAAATTAATATAAATGGTAAATATGCCATTAATCCACTCCCAGACGAACCTTGGCCGCTAGCAAATAAAAAATTAAAATTCAATTTTCACTCCTTTGTTAAGTATATAAATTACCTAGAATAAGTAATTATTTATAATATTAACCAACTTTCTTTAAACAAATTTCAAAGGTACTACCAATATCTTTTTCACTTTGAATTACTTTAATTTCACCATGATGAATTTCTTTAACTATTCTGTTAACTAAAGATAACCCTAGACCCCATCCACGGGTTTTAGTACTAAAACCAGGTCGAAAAATATTCTTCCAGTCTTTTTTATCAATTCCAATTCCGTTATCGATTATATGTATTAAACCAAATTGTTTATTAGTTAAAACATTTATTATAATCTTACCTTCTTCATTTTTTATAGAGTCAATACCATTTTTAATTATATTCTCAATGGCCCAACCCAACAAAGTAATATTACCTTCAATATATATATCTTCAACATCTTTAATATCTATATTAATATTATTACCTAAAGATGGAAGCCTTTTTTTTATATATGCAACTTGCTCATTAACTAAATTTTTTAAAGATATTTTTTCTAAAGAAGTCTCCGAACCAATTTTACTAAATCTATCACTTATCTGATTTAACCTTTCAAGATCTAATTCCATTTCTTTAATCACAATTAAAGATTCATCCGGATTTGATTTTATCCTATCAGTCCATCCCATGAGGGCTGAAACAGGTGTTCCAAGTTGGTGCGCTGTTTCCCTTGCCATACCTACCCAAATATTTCTCTTTTCACTATTTCTTATTGAATTAAATCCAATAAAACCTAAACCAACAAATAAACTAACGGTTAAAATTTCAAGATAAGGCAACCACATAAGTTTTTTAATTAAATCAGAGTTTCCATAATGTAAATATCCTAAAGTGTGAAGTTTATTTAATTTATTTTCAGTATAAATAATTGGAATTGGTTTATTTTGTTTATCCATTGATTCCATATTTTTTATTAAATCTTCATTGTTTAATTCTTTATCTAAATTCCGTGAATATTGTGGCTCCTTTTGAGCGTTTGAATAAATTATTGGGAACTGGACTTTTTTTATAATTTCATCAAAAACAAAGTTCAAGTTTGTATCAGATGGTTCATTTACAGTTTTAGCAATTATTTGTGAGTAGACTTTTACAATATCTCTATTGTCGTCTCTTAACCTATTTACTAGCGAATTAGAATAGAATAAAAGACCAGTGATTAATATAATCCCAATGAAAAATAAGCTGAATTTTATACTACTACTGCTTTGCATATTTTTCGTCAACTTTTTCGTTTATAATAACCAAACCCAATAAGAAATAAAGTACTAGCAAATGATATAAGTGAAATAATTAATCCATTATTAAATGAGGCTTTATCAAACTTAAAAGTGATACTATTATTTCCAGCTGGTAATGACAATCCTCTTAAAACACCATTTGTTTTTATTGTTTCAACAGATTCACCATTAATTAATGCTTTCCATCTTTTTGGATAATATACTTCACTCAACACTAGAAATTGATTTCCTTTAGATTCAGTTTGAATATTGATTTCATGTAACTTTGTTTCAATTTTATTTATTGAGGCTTCTTTTCCGGATGGCGGTTTTACCAATTGTGAAGTAAGTGCATATTTAGATGGATCAAATGAATCATCTAAAATTTCTTTAAATATTTTATCATCTTCTAATGTTTTAACATTATCAACAAACCAAGCACGTGGTAAATTGTCAGTAAGTTGATATACATTCACAGGTTGAAAACCTCTGGTAGCTTTTAAATTTCCAGTTTTTACAAGTGTTAACTCAGGGTGATTTATAGCTTGTGGTGCAATTAGATATTTTACGTTCATCATCCTAAGTAAAGGTAAATGAGCACCATTCCTAGTTTTTGTTAAAAAATTATTATACGAAAGTAGCTTTGCTGGATGATAGCCACCCATAGATTCAATCTTAAAGGCTGCAAATCTTGATTCACCAAAAAGGTTTCCAACAGGATAAATCCTAAAATCATTTTTGTCTGTTTTTATAAATTGAATGATTTCATCTTTCTCAAAGAAACGCTTTACTACATTATTGGATATTAATTGAGAAGCACGACCGCTACTCTTGGATGGATCAATTATTTTATAATTAACAATACAAATATCAATAATCCCAGCAATTAGAATCAAACTACACATAATTTGTTTACTAATTCTTCTTTGAATCCATAACCATATAACAATCAATAATGATGCAATAAAAAATATCATTAACCAAATATCATTTTCCCATAAACGCCAACGAATATTATTAATAATCTGTGCTGTCTGTGCATCTTGAACTCTGGGAGGAGGAAAACTCTGACGAATAAATTCTTCTATAGAGGACCCACCTAAAATCATTAGCAAAAAGATAACACTTCCAAAGCCTACAAAGCCCCAGAACCATTTTGGTATATATTTATCTTTAATATTTGCAACCGATTCAAATCCAAAAGCTGCTAAAACTGCTATGTTAAATTGTAATAAAATTAAAATCATATGTGGGACACGAAATTTATTAAAATATGGAAAAATATTAAAAAATAAGTTATAAACTAGACTAAAATGCTTTCCAAATGATATTAAGAGCGCTAAGCAAGAAGTAGTGATTAAGAACCAATGAATAAAGTCCCTTTTTTCAAATAAACCTATAATTGCTAATAATAATATTATAATTCCCATATAATTTGGGTAATCAGTAAATGGCATTAACCCCCAATACACTTGTCCTCCAAAACCAAATGCTGAAGGAATTAAAAATGTGAGCATTTCTTTTGGATGAAAAGACCAACCTGTAGCATAATTATAATCTGCGCCACCAGTCTGAGAACCTCCACGAATTGAAAAAGGAGTATAATCCATCGCTGGTAGGTAAATTAATAAGGATAAACCAATTGCTAGAAGGCATGCAATTGAAAATAGACTAAATGAATGAATTAAATATTTTTTATCTGGTTCTTCCCTAAATCTTTTAATTAAAATTAGTAATGAGTAAGCACCAATTAGCATCCATGTATAATAAGCAATTTGAGCGTGTGCTCTTTGAAGCTGAAATCCCATAAGAATAGCCAAAAAACCGGTGTCTATTATATTAGGATTTTCCCAAAGCTTAACTGTAAACCAAAAAATCCATGGAATATATGCTGCCGTCATCATTTGACTTCCATGCCCATGAACTACCATAACCGTCATATAAGGTGTAAGCATAAAACCAACTGATCCTAAAATTGATGATAAATAATTAATCTTAAAGTGTCTTAATAATAAGAAACACCCAAGACCAGCAAATAGGAGATGAAGCATTTGGATCATCATTCCTGGTAACATAAATAATTTAAATAGATGTTCAGGAAAATAGAGTTTTGATATATGTGAAAAAGCTTCTGCTGAAGGCATTCCACTGAAAATCCAGGGCTGCCATTGTGGAAATTCACCTGATTGATCTGAATAATCATTTAATGCAATACCAACTGCTTTTGGACTTAAAGTATCAGGAGAACCAAATGATTTTCCAGAAAAAATAACTTGATTAAAAAGAGTCATAATCAATATCATCATAAAAACTGATGCAAATAGTGTTTTAGACTTTAAGTTTATTTTCATTTTTTATTTAAAATACCTTTTAAAAAATTTAACCCTTTTAAAATATCTTTATCTTCTTCTTCTAGTCTTAATAAAAATAGAAAAAAACCAAAAACAAAGATTGAAGTAAAAACTGCAATAGAAAGAGTAATAAATACATTGTATTCTATTATTGAAGATTTAATTATAATCAATAAACTATAGCAAACTAATCCAGATAATATTGGTTTAATTAATTTAAGATTTAGAAAATTAATTTTTAATATAAAATAGACTTCTATTATTCTAAGTATTCCAACAAATGATAAAGAAGCTAAAGTAGCAATAGCTGCTCCTAATACTCCATAAATTGGGAT
>ERZ1049444.2167-NODE-2167-length-13355-cov-6.592331_pt1 | contig 13355 bp, 9 predicted proteins | sample MGYA00383101_ERZ1049444 | MGnify/ENA primary metagenome ERZ1049444 (study PRJEB29581, sample SAMEA5548371) | metagenome | biome: marine; feature: coastal; material: water | depth 50 m | study: Short-term variability in the microbial, nano- and picoplankton...
GACTGATGCCGTCTTCAAAAGCCAGTTTAGTACCTGAACCAATAGAAAAATGAGCTGTGTGTACCGCGTCACCTAAAAGTACAATATTTTGATGATACCAGTGTTTACAAGTGACTCTTGGAAAATTCATCCAGACTGAAGAACCCCTCAGATGTTTGGCGTTTTCCATAAGGGGGTTGGCATCAAGATAATTCGCAAACAAGGATTCCAAAAAGCCAATCGCTTCTTCTTTGCTCATATCTTCAAAACCAAGAGCATTCCATGTTTCAGGTTCGCATTCTACAATGAAAGTACTTAAATCCTCCGCGAAGCGATAAGCATGGGCCCAAATCCAGCCGTGTTCAGTCTTGATGAAAATGAAAGTGAATGCCTCAAAAAGTTTGTGAGTTCCAAGCCAGATGAACTTGTTTCGTCGCAGATCTATATCCGGCTGAAAATGTTCTTCGTGCTGGGTCCTGATTTTACTGTTAATACCATCGGATGCAACGACAAGATCGTAATTTTCATAATTATCAGAAGTTTCTACTTGAGTTTCATAAACCTGTTTGATACCTAACTTCTCAGCGCGATCCTGTAGAATAGTAATTAAACGCAGACGACCGATGCCGATAAATCCATGTCCTCCGGAACGAACAACCTTTCCATGAATGTGAACATCTATATCATCCCAATAGGCAAAACTCTTGCGGATTGTTTCCGCGCTTTCCGGATCATTGAGCTGGAGGTTTTCTAGAGTTTGATCAGAAAAAACAATACCCCAACCGAATGTGTCATGCGGTTTATTTTGTTCTACGACGGTAATCTCATGTTCCGGATTACGGAGTTTCATCGAAATGGCAAAATAGAGTCCACCTGGACCCCCACCTATACAAATTATTTTCATGAGATATCTCTGGTTTACTTTACTGGCTGGAATTGCTCAAAGAGTGTATTTACGTGCTTGGAATGATTTCGTTTGTCTAAATTTTTGGGCAGCTAAATAAAACATAAAATTTTGATTGCTCTATTAAACCCAGTGCAGTCATTGGTTGGTGCTTGAAGAGGTATGAGAAGCATATCAGGTCCTGAATTGACTAAATAAAGTCTAATAACCACTATGCAAAATAATACTATATTTCTATCGATCTCAGGATATATCAAATGGTGTAGCTTATTACATCAACATCCCGCACCTGAGATAAAGTGTTAATTCTCTACAGAAATGGAGATTTTACTTGGACGTTGTGTTGACTTACGAAGAATTAGTGGGGCACTCACAGATGGTGATGTGAATGACCCAGCCAATAGTATTAGCGTTTGAAGTTGTTATTTTCTGTCACTGTCCGATATGTAACTAAAAAAGCATTAGAATACCAGTCCCCAAACTGCTGTTAGAAGACGAATTCTCTTCATGTGTCTTAAATTTTTCTAGTACGTCAATTCTCAAAGCAATTTAATCAAATTCGATGACACCATAATTAATATGATAAGCAGAAGATTTTCCACTATAATCACATATAACATCATTCCATACGCCGGTTGAATTTCTAATTGTTAAACAATGTTCTTCACTATCACTATTATTTGGTTCTCCTGAGCCCCATTTAAGTGTGCCATCAGGCCATTTAGCTCCTGCGGATATATTATCTGTAACACCTCCGTCATCAGAGGTAGTGCCATTATCCCAGATCCATGTTCCTTCCGTATCCTTATCCTCGGCACCTATCCAAAAATTACCATAAGAAATAAATGTTTCGGTTAACCAATCATTTTCGGCTTTAGTGTTGACTGTACTTAAATATCCTCCCAGTGATGCTGCCTCAATTTTGGCATTCTCCCAATTCATAGCAGAAGTTGTAATAGCGTAAGTATGACCGTCATTTGTTTCTGAACCTTGTATGCTTGCTGAAAGAATAGCACTTCCAACAGATGATAGAGTTCCAGTTCCAGAGGAGTTTACTGCAGCAACCTTGTAATAATAGGTACCATCGCTGAGACTACTGTGAGTATAGTTTTCATTGGTGATGGATAAGATGGCTGTATCACTACTATCAATTACAGAAACATTATCCCAATACAAAGTATAACTAGTCGCACCACTTACAGAATTCCATGTAAGTGTATTAGTACCGCTTGCTCCGCTGATTGACAAATTGTCCGGCGCAGGGAGAGGAGTCGCCGCACTGACCTCACTGGAAAGATCACTAGAAGTGTTAGCAGCGTCTATAGCGGCAACCTTATAGTAATATGTCGATCCATTATCTAGATTGCTATGGGTATAGTTGTCGTCGCTAAGACCGGTTATAGAAGTGCTGGAAGAACTAATGCCAGTAGAATTGTCCCAGAATACGGTATAGCTGATTGCACAACCGACTGCGTTCCAGTCGAGCGAGACTTGGCCAGCTGATCCATTTGCAGTTAATGACGGTGCAGCGATTATACTACTACAACTACTATCATCAACAACAACATCAGTAGCAGCTTCGACAGTATCTTCGACAACATCACCAACACCACCAACAACATCACCAACAACATCACCAACTGGATCTACAACATCACCAACAACATCACCAACTGGATCTACAACATCACTAACCACATCACCAACTGGATCTACAACATCACTAACCACATCACCAAGTTTACTAATAGGCTTGGTAACTGTTTCAGTATCATCTGGACTACAAGAGATCATGGTGAGACTAAAAAGGGATATAAAAATTATTTGTATAAATTTGTTCATTTTATTTACTATAGTAATTGTTAGATTCACGGTTAGGTGAAAATTAGACGATATTGTCCAAATTATTATTAGTAACAAAACTTATTTTAAGTATAATTTTGAGCTGAGGAAATGTCAAATATTATTATAAGCTTAAAGTAAAGCTAATTAAAATGAAGTTGTTCTGCTCTAATTGTAAACATTGAAAAGATAACATAATGAATAAATTACCTTGCGTTTCATCTACATATATAAGACAAATGCGGATAACAAATTCAAAATTAAGTTGAAATTTTGTTCTTTAATAAATTTAGGACTATATTTTAATAACACAGAGACAGGAGAAACTCATGGCAGCCAGCACACAAAAAGTATTAAAATCAATTGGAATTAAAGATGCCAAATTATTCCGTCAACAGGTTTATATCAACGGAAAATGGTCTGATGCTGACAGCGGTGAAACTACCGATATCACCAATCCTTCTACCGGTGAAGTTTTAGGTACTGTGCCTAACTGTGGAGCAGCTGAAGCAAAACGTGCAATTGAGGCTGCAAATGCTGCTTGGCCGATGTGGCGCTCCAAAACCGCAAAAGAGCGTGCTGTGATAATGCGTCGCTGGTATGAACTGATGATGGAAAATCAGGAAGATCTCGCCCGTTTGATGACTGCTGAACAGGGTAAACCATTGTCTGAGTCACGAGGAGAAATTGCTTATGCTGCAGGTTTTATAGAATGGTTTGGTGAAGAAGGTAAGCGCTTATATGGTGACACCATTCCGGCCCATGCTACAGATAAACGTATTATTGTGATCAAGCAGCCGATAGGAGTTACAGTAGCCATTACTCCCTGGAATTTCCCAGCCGCTATGATAACACGGAAAGCCGCTCCTGCCCTGGCAGCAGGATGTCCAATGGTCATCAAACCTGCTCCGGATACGCCTTTTTCAGCATTTGCACTTTGTGAACTGGCTGAGAGAGCCGGAGTACCAGCTGGAATCCTGAGTACTGTCACTGGTGACGCAGTAGGAATTGGTAGTGAATTTACCGGAAACCCGATTGTTAGGAAGTTGAGTTTTACCGGTTCAACAGGAGTCGGAAAGCTGTTGATGAAACAGTGTTCCGGAACCGTGAAAAAACTTGCGCTGGAACTTGGCGGAAATGCTCCATTTATTGTTTTTGATGACGCTGATCTTGAAGCGGCGTTGCCCGGTGCAATGGCCAGTAAATTCCGCAATGCCGGACAAACCTGTGTCTGTGCAAACCGGATTATGGTGCAAAGTAAAGTCTATGATAAATTCACGAAAATGCTCGCTGATGCAGCCAAACATCTAAAAGTGGCGGATGGTTTTGAAGAGAGTTCCGATCTAGGACCGTTGATCAACGAAGCAGCTGTTCAAAAAATTGAAAGCCATGTTAAGGACGCTGTGTCCAAAGGCGCCAAATTACTGACAGGAGGTCACCGTCACAAACTAGGTGGTACTTTTTACGAGCCAACTGTACTCTCTGAAGTTACGAGAGATATGCTGGTTGCCAAAGAGGAAACATTTGGGCCAATGGCGCCTATCTTCAAGTTTGAGACAGAAGAAGAGGCCTTGGAGATGGCTAATGATACTGAATTCGGTTTAGCAGCCTATTTTTACAGCCGGGATATCGGCAGAATATGGAGAGTCGCAGAAGGACTCGAATATGGAATCGTCGGTATAAATGAAGGTATTATCTCTACTGAAGTAGCTCCTTTCGGAGGAGTGAAAGAATCCGGAACAGGACGCGAAGGTTCTAAGTATGGTATTGAAGACTACCTGGAATTAAAGTACCTGTGCATGGGCGGAATCAACAACTGAGTCAGAGTGCGGCATCAATATTAATTTTATATGTTGAGAACTAAGAGTGCGAATTCATGTTGAATTAATGGGTCCGCTGGTGGACTATCTACCAGAAGCACAGAGTGGACAGACATCACAGTCTCTTAGAGACGGAGCGACAGTTGCTGACCTGTTGAACGAACTAAATATTAAGAGAAAGGTTGTTGTTGCTGTCAATGATGACGAGGAAAAGGAATTGGAGCATGTGCTAGTCGATGGAGACGAGGTACTTGTTTTTACTGTAATCAGCGGTGGATAGAGCTTAACTTTGAATTACTAAAATTTATAGGAGAAAAATATATGTCTTACGGCTACACTGGAAAAATACTGCATGTCAACCTAACAACAAGTAAAATTACTATTGAAAAACCTGAGGAAAAATTTTATCGAACCTATATGGGAGGCAGTGCAATGGGTATGCACTATGTTCTCAAAGAAACTCCTGCAGGTGTAGATGCATTAAGTCCTGAAAATGTGCTCGCTTTGTGTACCGGTGTTGTAACAGGAACGCCAATTTCCGGACAAAGTCGTTTAACTTCTGTCGCGAAATCTCCACTCACAGGATGTATCGGAGATGCACAGGGAGGTGGATATTTTCCGGCTGAAATGAAATTTTCTGGATTTGATGCAGTAATCATCAAGGGGAAATCTCCAAAACCGGTTTATTTGTGGATGCATCATGGTGAAGCAGAATTGAAGGATGCTGGACATTTGTGGGGGATGACCACAGGCGATACTGAGGATAAGCTTAAGTTAGAGCTGGAGGATAAGCGTATTGAGGTTTTGCAAATTGGTCCTGCTGGAGAAAATTTAGTACGTTTTGCAGCCTTGATCAGTATGAGCAACAGAGCAAACGGACGTACCGGAATGGGCGCGGTTATGGGTTCAAAAAATCTCAAAGCAGTTGTGGTTCGTGGAAAACAGAAACCAACAATCGCTGACCCTGTAAGATTCAAGGAATTGCAAAAATTGGGTACTGCCAATCTTGAACCTACAGGTATGGATGGTTTTGGTAAGTATGGTACACCTGGAGTGACAACTCCGCAAAACAAGTCTGGAGGATTGCCAACTTATAATTTCAATAGCGGAAATTTTGACAAGCATGAAGAAATTGACGGCATAAAGCTTTACAAAGAACATCTACGTGGTCATGAAAGAAATGAGCAGAATCGTTTCGGCAGAGACACATGTTTCAGTTGTTCAGTAAAATGCAAACGCGTAACACAGATTGACGAAGGTCCTTTTAAAACAGATGCAAAATACGGAGGGCCGGAATATGAAACTCTTGCTACGTTTGGGAGTTACTGTGGAATCAGCGATATGGATGCCATCATTCGTGCTAATGCTTTGTGCAACATGCACGGCATGGACACAATTTCCTGCGGAGCAACAATTTCCTGGGCCATGGAATGCTGGGAGGAAGGAAAGTTAACCTTGGAAGATACTGGAGGAATTGAGCTGAAATACGGTAGCGGTGAAGCAATGGTTAAAATGACAGAACTGATAGCCAAACGTGAAGGTTTTGGAAAAATTCTCGCTGAAGGTTCCAAGAAAGCGGCTGAGATTATAGGACGCGGAACTGAAGACTATTTAATTACTTCAAAAGGTCAGGAAGCGCCTGCTCATATGCCGCAAGTAAAACGAAGTCTGAGTGTCATTTATGCTACTAATCCTTTTGGTGCTGATCATGAATCAAGTGAGCATGACCCAGCCTATAAGGCTTATCCGGAACGTATGGAACAGATCGGACTGACAAATCCTCAGGAGAAATTAGCTTTGAATGAAGAAATGATGCGCTTTGCTATGGTTACTCAGCATTTGAGCAGTGCCGTTGACAGTCTCTCAGTCTGCGCATTTATATTTGGAGTTTCTTTTCAACTTTATGATGCCAAACAACTAGCTGAGGTATTGAACGCTGTTACAGGTTGGGATACAGATGTAACAGAAATATTAGCAGTCGGTGAACGCCGCCTCAATATGCTGCGGGCTTTTAACTCACGAGAAGGAATAGGCCGTGAATCAGACACACTGCCTAAAAAGATGTTCAAACGTCCCCTTGAAGGAGGCAGATCCGACGGTTATGTCTTGGACGAAAAAGAGTGGGAAGCAGCGTTGGAGGATTATTATCGCTTATGCGACTGGAATGTGGAAACAGGACATCCCTCCCTGAAAAAGTTGGAATCACTGGGTCTGGGCTGGGTAGTTGTCGAGAATGAGGCTCTTTCAAAAGTTGTTTCCTGAAACATTAGCAGCGCTTGTAAATCCTAATTTCCGTGATAGACTGGTGAGAGTTTGTGCCGATTCAAAATAGGAATCCGCTGACAGAATTGAATCCTGAAGAGGATGATTTCTGGAGTTCGGAAGTAGTTAAAGAAGTTCATACAAGAAGCCCAAAAATGCTTCAGACCTTTGAAAAGGTTAAGTCTGTGGCGCCAACAAAAACTACAGTGCTGCTTTTGGGTGATACTGGTGTCGGAAAGGGTACAGTTGCAAAACTTATTCACCAGCACAGCAGCCGCAAAGATCAGTCATTTGTACATGTGCATTGCGGAGCGTTGCCTGACACACTAGCCGAGAGTGAATTATTTGGTTATGAAAAAGGTGCGTTTACCGGTGCGGTTAAACGTAAACTTGGACGTTTTGATACTGCTCAGAAAGGAACTATATTTCTGGATGAGATAAATACAATTTCCGGAACCATGCAAATCAAACTGCTGCAGGTTCTACAGGACCGCATTTTTCAACGTGTGGGCGGTGAACATCCGATTGAAGCAGATGTTCGCGTGATTGCCGCTTCTAATTCAGACTTGCAGAAACTTTGTGATGAAGGTCTTTTCCGCAAAGATCTTTATTATCGTCTAAGTGTCTTCCCCCTTGAAATACCTTCCCTTCAGGAACGATCAGAAGACATTCCGGATTGGGTAAATTATCTGATTGAATGGTTTAATAAAATGTATTTCAAAGAAATTCAGGATGTGGATCCTTTAGTGGTCAAGGCTCTACAGGAATACTCATGGCCGGGTAATATTAGAGAACTGGAAAACGTTATTGAACGTGCCTACATTCTGGAAACAACCTCAACTCTCAGGGCTGAAAATTTTCCGCAGGAATTGTTTGGTGATCTAAATAATCCAGCAGAAATTGCGATGGACATAACTCAGCCTCTCGCAGAAGTTCGCCGTCAAAGTCTGGAGCACATCGAAAGGCAGTATCTCAAAGAATTGATGGCAAAGCATCTTGGGCGTATTAACCAAGCGGCAGAGACCGCAGGGATAACTACCAGACAGCTACATAAACTTCTCAGTAAATACGGAATTCGCAAAGAAGAGTTCAAACCCTCGCAAGCATCCTCTTCAAAAAAATAATTACTTTTCATGAACACAGTTTAATCTTAAACACGCGTTTCCCAAAACCCTGATTCATTCATGTTTGGAATGCTTAAATATTCAGGATTAAAAGCATAAACTTTTGAAATCACTGACTAGGATTCGCTGAAACGTTCTGTGAGTTTCAGACGCTGAATTTTTCCTGAAGGACCTTTTGGTAGTTCTTTAAGGAAATAGTAGCGTGAAGGCGCGCGGTAGCCACCCATTGCGGCGGAACATAATTCACGTAATGCGGATTCAAGGACTTCCTCTCCGGGACGTGGAGCAATCGCGGCAGCTACAGTTTGTCCGTAATGTTCATCTGGAAGCGGAAATGCTGCGGCTTCCAGAACTCCTGCATGCCTGTAAAGCACATCATCAATTTCACGTGGAGCAATATTTTCACCGCCTTTGATGATGAGTTCCTTGAGGCGTCCGGTAATAAAAACAAAGCCATCTTCATCCATTTTTCCAAGATCTCCGGTTCGGTACCAACCATCCGGAGTGAATGCGTCTCGGGTGGCTTCCGGATTTTTGAGATAACCGCGCATCACATTCTGTCCACGAACTTGCACTTCACTTTCTTCTCCGGAAGAAGCTACTTTTCCCTCTGCGTCCGCAACTCTTACTTCGTTACCATATGCAATTCCAGGTGAACCAAGTTTGTGTAATTCCGGAGCAAGCGGATTTGAAAGCATCGGTGCAGCAGTTTCCGTAATACCCATTGTTTCAACAATGCTCAGCCCAAACCTTGCTTCAAATGCTTGGTGCAGAGCAGGTGGCAGAGCGGCAGAAGCAGAGCGTCCGAAACGTACTTTTTTCAATTGAGTTATCAGTTGAGTGTCTTCCTCTGCATTCAACAAATAGGAAAGTATTGTTGGCACAGCGCTGAACCATGTGCATTTTTCTTCAATCATCCAGGACCAAAATTTAGAGACCTGAAAGCGCTCAGGCAAGACAAGTCCGGAACCACTGACCAAAGTTCCCATCACAGAAACTGCTTGAGCGTTGATGTGACAAAGCGGTAAAACACATAAGCTGTTGTCTTCAGGAGTCAACTCGTGCGCTATCATTGTATTCCAGCCTCCGTGAAGCAGACTCTCATGTGTGTGAATTACACCTTTCGGTTTTCCTGTAGTCCCGGAAGTGTAAATTAGCAGCGCAGCATCTTCTGCTTTGGGAACAGTCTTAGCAGAAAAATTTCCGCCTCTAGTTTTGCTTTGCCAATCCAGAATGCTCTCCGCTTGAAGCGGAATCAACTGAGGTTTGTCTGCAAGTTGAGAAAGCGCCTGCTGTGCTAATTCATGATGTTGTTGATCAACAAATAGATTTGTAGATTCAGCATGTTCCAGAACATATGCTAGAATATCAGCACCGGCCAGAGGATTTGCCAGCAGAACCTGAAAACCACCGTACATTCCGCCCAAAAACAATTCCATTGCAGCTTGTCCGTTACCGAGCAAACCGGTCACTGGAACGTTCGGCGGTAATTCCATGCTTTCTAGATACAGGGCCATTGATTGAGCACGTACTCTAAATTCACTCCAGTTATGGCTGATTCCGCTGTCCGGATAGACGACGAAGGTTTGCTCCGGAGTTTTTTCTGCATGCAGATCAATCAGACTGCGAATCGTTTGTCCTGTGAGATCCATATTTTGTGTTGTTATGTGTTTTTAAATTACTGTTATTATGTGCTAAATCAGCGTCCATACTTTGTCCAATACTCTCCAAATATCTCCTCAAGGCTTGGCTCAAAAGGAGGAATGGGACGTACAATGCGGACAATGTTCAGGTAGTGTCGATAGTTTAGATTTTCGCTGATACTGTTGCCGCCCCATGTTCCGCAACCCATTGAGAGTGAAAAAGGCAGTCCATTATCAAAACTCCCGCCAGTGGCAAAACAGTGCGCCTGATTTACGATCACACGGCAAGCGGGTAGTTTCAACCCCATTTTGAGTGGACGTGATTCGTCTTGTGAGTGTAAACCAACTGAATGACCTTTACCCTGAAATTCGTAAATTGCATCAATCTGCCTGCAAGCATCTTCAAAATTTTCTGCTCTGTAGACGGTCAAAACCGGACAAAGTTTTTCACCGGAAAATGGGTGTTCGCGCCCTGTTCCGGTTTCTTCGACCATCAGCATTTTAAGCTTATTGATTTCAGGACGTTCAAGTCCTGTAGCCTTGGCAATATCCGAAGCAGATTTTGCAATTAAATTTTGATTGAGCCGTCCCTGGATCCATAATGCATTTTGTAAATTTTGCGATTCTTCCGCACTCAGCATTGTACCACCCTCCTTTTCCAGAGCGACAACTGCTTTTTCATAAACTTCATCCACAATCACAACGCTGTTTTCAGAGGAACAACTGGTTGCGTTGTCAAATGATTTTGAGGCAGTAATTTTTTTTGCGGCGGAGACTAGGTCAGCGGTTTCATCGATGAGTGTTGAAACATTTCCGGCACCAACACCAATCGCCGGAGTTCCACTACGGTATGAGGCACGGACATTGTTTTGTGAACCGGTGACTACAATGAGATCAACCAGCTGCATTAATTCATGAGTCGCTTCTTTGCTGACTGGAGTTGGTAGTTTCTGGATGAGGTTTTCCGGATGTCCTGAACGTCGCAGAATATTTTGCAACAAATCCACAACTCGCTGGCAAACCGCTTCACCCTTTGGAGAAGGCGCGAGAATAATGGCGTTACGTCCTTTAAGAGCGTTTAGAGTTTTGTTGAGTGGAGTGGCGATTGGATTTGTTGAAGGTGTAACTGCACCTACTACTCCGACGGGACGTGCAATTTCCACTAAGCCCTGTTCTGGAATTTCCCGTATTATTCCACAGGAAGTCGCTTTTTTTAAATCACGCAGTAGACCAAGTGTCTTGCGATGATTCTTGATAATTTTGTCTTCGACATTACCTAAACCTGTCTCAAGAACGGCCTGTTCCGCAAGTGAACGGTTTGTTTCAGGTTCAATAATTGCCCAGGCTAAGCCGATGATTAATTCGTCTACAACTTCCTGACTGGCCGTTTCAAATTGTGTTTGCGCCGCACGTGCTTGGGCAACGACTGTTTCAACTGTGGTTTGGCGCATATTAGCTTTCTAGATGCCTTCGAGGATTTCCCTTTGCAGTGGAGTCTCCGTAGTATTTTGAGATAGATTGAAGTGACAGGTCGCAACTAACAAATAGTATTTCGCAAAAAATGAAATTACGCTCTTGCAAATAGTGCTGAAATACTATTTAAATTAGTTGTGTGTGTCAAGTACAATTAGCCTTCACTATGTTTATGAGGTGTCGAATAAATGACAAAAAACTTTAAATAGATCCTATTTTACAGAAGAGAGTTTTTACGGGACAGTCTGTCATGGTATAAATTTTTGATATTTTGCGTTAATGCATAATCTGTTTGTTTTTTCTTGACATCAATATTGAATCCCTGTAGATATGTTACGAAAATTGTCACTTTTTGTGATGATTTAAATAAGCTGAAATTATCACATGGTGTGATGATGGATATAATAAGATAATAATTAGTAGGGGGGCTGAAATGAAAAATTACAAAGTTTCAAAACTGGTAAAATTTGGTTTTACTACAGTAATCGGTTTATTAATGGCGGGAGCCGGAACGGCCGGTACTTTTGAATGCAAGGTTAAGAATAGCAGTATGGCTAAACCGGCAGGATTTCCCAGTCGTGCATTAACCATGATTGTTCCGTATGGACCTGCAGGAGGTTCAGGACAAGTATCTTCAGCAATGGCGGAAGCAGTAACCGGTCATACAGGCGTTAACATTAACCGTGACCATAAGCCAGGAGGTTCCGGTACAGTAGGAATGACAGCTTATATGTCTGCACCGGCTGACGGATACACAGTCCTGGAGCATATTGATGATGCATCATCTGCCCATGCTTTAGATTCAAGTAAGCCAAATCCTGCTGTGGACCTGATACCGCTTGTAACTTCACAGGTGACGTTCTCTCAGATATATATACGTACCAATGAGACACGTTACAATGACTGGGCTTCATTTGTGAAATATGTTAATGCACAAAATGGAAAATCGACCATCGCTAATGTGTCAAAAGAAGGTTCGATGGAGCGAGTAACGATGAAATTCATCACTGAAGGCGCAGGCTTGAAGATTCAGCAAATTTCCTTTGACAAGGGTGCTCCGCGTTACGGTGCGTTGCTGGGCGGACAAGTTGATGCTTTATTTGAACAACCCGGTGATGTTAGAAAGTTCCTTGACGCAAAGAAATTCAAGCCGATTCTGACAGTTTTTAACGAACGTCCATCCGTCTTTGCAGATGTTCCTACACATAAAGAAATGGGATATAACTTTGAACCTCTTTTGCGTTTCCGTGGATTTTTCGTTAATGCAAAAGCACCGTCTGATCGGGTAAAGTGGTTGCAATGGGCTTTTCAGCGTGCATATTGTCAGGACAGCTATCAAAAATTCAATGACTCAAAATACATGGGTGTGATAGATAGTTACCGTGACACTGCAGGTGCGAAAGAACTTATTACAAGTACTATTGCACAATATAGAGAAGTCTATAAAGCAATGGGTCTGAAACTTAAATAAGACTCTCAAATATTATCTTAAACTCCAAAATTCCCTTTTCATTATCGTGTCAGGTAAAATTCTGCCTGACACGCTTGCCAAAAATTTCGAGAGTTTTTAATGTCTAAGTTAAAGACAAACCATATCGTTGAAACACTGATCTGGTTAACTATTATTGCAGTTTTTTTTGTTTACTCTTTTGAGTTTGACCAGGAAATTGAAATATATATCTTTGGTGCAACAGGCTGGCCCAGGGTAATCCTAGGATTTCTTTTACTGGTTACAATGGGTAATTTTCTGCACCTATACAAAAAAGGTTCTGAGGTCCAGAAAGGCAGGGTTGGCATCACAGATCAGGAAGAAAATATTACCTATGACAGCCTCGATTCAATCTGGAAACTGATTGCAATCTTGAGCCTTCCGCTCATCTTTGCCTGGTCGCTTAAACCTGTTGGCTTTTATTCGGCCACTCCTATTTTCATTGCTCTCACAATCTTACTACTGGGTGAAAAACGGATCAAATGGGTTTTGGGAATTACTTTATTCATTTATTTGTTGTTGATTGTTTTGTTCATGGTCATCCTTAATGCACCACTACCTCAGGGCAATATATCTCCTTTTTATGATTTCAGTGCCTTCATGTTGACTTTAAACACCAATCTTCACCAATCGTTGAATTTTTAAGGTTTATATGATTGACAACTTTATCTCTGGTAGTGCCGCTCTTTTTGGAGATCCTTTCACAATCGGAATATTTATCTTTGGTGTAATTGGCGGAATGTTGTTTGGCGCTATCCCTGGCGTAAGTATGCTGACTCTTGCAGCGATTCTCCTACCTTTCACAGCCAGTCTGGAGCC